>ERZ772860.74-NODE-74-length-90521-cov-3.859638_pt1 | contig 90521 bp, 99 predicted proteins | sample MGYA00511342_ERZ772860 | MGnify/ENA primary metagenome ERZ772860 (study PRJEB29015, sample SAMEA2737665) | human gut metagenome | biome: human gut; feature: human-associated habitat; material: faeces | place: China | collected 2012 ... | reverse complement strand
ACATACCATGCAAGACCCTCAAAACAATACGGAGAAGAAGGATGCCAACGGAGAGGCATTGCCACGTGTGTCTGTGTTGAAGGGTGAGAAATCGTTTCCTGGTGCGCCCATAATGGCTGCATGTTAAATATCTCTTTGGCAAGAGATTAGACTAGGTTCCAATGGTCTACTTCCAACCGACTTACCTTGAGAGGAAACTCGTATGGGGAGTGTAGCATGTCGGTAACGTAGATAAGCAACTAACTGCTATGTTGTATTAGGTCTGCAAGGAAGAAGGATAGTCATGAGGATAAAGCCTGATTGGTTGAATGATAGTTCAGTGACCCACGATTCGGTGGTGACGGAAAGCAGTTACAAACGTCACTCCGAGATACTCGACCTTACACTGGGAGAGGAAGAGCAGGAACATATCTCGGCACAATCGCAGTATGCGAGCAAAAGGACGTAAGTCATATCCGACAATCTATCGAGCCAAATAGTTAATATGCATCTAAATGGGGATTGCCTAAGTTAGAAGGCCCTTAAAAGGCTATGAGTTTCAGACTCTGAAAATCTAATATGGCAACGGAGCCTCCGTAGTACTCTGAGCAAGATAACGACTTGTACATGGGGAAGGGAGGCAGTTAATAACTTTAGTACAAACAAAGGAAAATGTGAGAGACATTATGAGAAATCCCGAGCTAGTATTAAATAATCTAGCGGCACATAGCAAACTTTCGGACTACAATTACGAAAGGCTGTACCGTCTACTATTCAATGAAGAGATGTTCTTTATCGCCTATCAACGCATTTATGCGAAACAAGGCAACATGACAGCTGGAACTGATGGCAAAACCATTGACGGCATGAGTCTTCAAAGAATTGAAAGCCTAATAATGAGTCTCAAAAGTGAGGCTTACAAACCAAATCCGGCACGACGTGTCTACATACCCAAGAAGAACGGAGGCAAAAGACCTCTGGGTATTCCATCGGTAGAAGACAAGCTGGTGCAAGAGGTAATCAGAATGATTCTTGAAGCCATATATGAAGGTGCATTCCAAAGCACATCTCATGGCTTCAGACCCCATAAGAGTTGCCACACTGCACTTAAGGATATTCAAATAAACTTCAAAGGAGCGAAGTGGTTCATCGAAGGAGACATCAAAGGCTTCTTCGATAATATAGACCACGAGATTTTGATTGCAATCCTAAGGGAACGCATATCAGACGAACGATTCCTAAGACTAATAAGAAAATTCCTTAAGGCTGGATATATGGAGGATTGGACATATAATAAAACCTTCTCTGGAACTCCTCAAGGAGGTATTATAAGCCCAATTCTGGCAAACATTTATCTTGACAAATTCGACAAGTATATGAAACAATATGCCCAAGAATTTGACAAGGGTGTTAAAAGGCGGACTAACCCAGAATACAATGTATACCGAAATCGGATGACCGCAATCCAACGCAAACTTAAAGTCGCACAGAGTGATACGGAGAGGCAATCGCTTCTTCGTAAGCTCAAAGCCACACGTGCAATCATGGTGACCATCCCATTCGGAATGAGCATGGATGAAAAATACAGAAGATTGAAATATGTGAGATATGCAGACGACTTTCTTATCGGAGTAATCGGCACCAAAGCCGAGTGTGTCAACATAAAAGAGGACATAACCAAATTCATGAAGGAAATCCTACATTTGGAAATGTCCCAAGAAAAGACACTAATCACACACTCCGAAGAGAACGCGCACTTTCTCGGATACGATATCCATGTACAGAAATCAGACTTACTCAAACGAAATGGAAACGGAGACAAAGCAAGAATCCATACGGGAGCCGTTGTTTTGAAAGTCCCCGTAGAGGCAATAAAATCCAAACTAAAAGCCTACAAGGCAGTTGAATTCAAGACTGTAAATGGCAGAGAAGTCTGGTGGCCGATACGAAGGAACAATCTGATAGGAAAACCCGAAGAGGAAATCATAGCCAAAGTCAACTCCGAGATAAGAGGTCTCTACAACTACTATGCGTTTGCACACAACGTGTCACAAGTAATAGGCTCGTTCGGCTATGTCATGACATTCAGTTTCTTCAAAACCCTTGCGGCGAAACACCGCAGTTCCATACGAAAGATAAACAAACGCTATCGCAAAGGTAGCGACTTTGTAGTCAAGTATAAGGATAAGAAGGGTAATGAAAAGTGTATTGTCCTGTACAATGGCGGCTACAAGCGTAAAGCAGAGGCGAACAGATTTGCGAATGTTGATGAACTCAATCACCGCATATACACGCCCCTCCCAACTATGGTTGACAGACTAAAACTGGGTAAATGCGAATTATGTGGCTCTAGCTCAGATTTGGTCATGTACCAAGTTAGAAATCTCAGGCTATTGAAGCCAGACACAAATTGGCATAAACTGATGATTGAGAAGAACCGCAAAACGCTTGCAGTATGTGAAAATTGTTATCAAACGATTCACAGCTATGGCAAATAGATTAATGTTATTAATGGAGAGCCGTATACATGGGAACATGTACGTACGGTTCGGAGGCAGGTCTGCGGAAACCTGCTGCCGAAAGGCAGTAAGGCGCCGCAAACCGAGCCTACTTTTTATAACCACCTTTACCTGCGTTGATAAGGACACCAGGGAACGCATCAAATATGATGACTACCGTCAACTGTCGGAAGAAATGAAAAAGCAGTACAATGTATATCCGAAACTGCAAGTCTATAGAGTTTTCAATGTACAGCAAACCAACTTACAGGAAGCTCGTCCCGAGATGTGGGCAAAGTTGGAAACAGAGTATGTAAAACCGGTGCAGGAACAAGGCGAACAATTCTCATTCGCTCCTATCGATGCAATGATAAAGGACAACCGCTGGATCTGTCCCATCAAATCACAATATGGAGACAATGCATATTTCTCAATCAGTAAGAATATGATTGTAGTGCCAGAGAAGCAACAGTTTGTGGATGGAGAATCGTTCTATGGAACCTTGTTTCATGAGATGGCACACTCGACTGGACATGAGACAGTACTCGACCGTTTCAAACCTACAACATTCGGCTCTTCTGAGTATGCACGTGAGGAATTGGTGGCAGAATTAGGCAGTGCGCTTGTCGCTCAAAGATATGGAATGGCAAAACATATCAAAGAAGACAGTGCTGCTTATTTGAAATCATGGCTGCAGAGTCTGAAGGAGTCTCCACAATTCATCAAGACCACGTTGCTTGATGTGAAAAAAGCGACATCAATCATCAATCAACATATAGATAAGGTGTCACTCGAACTGGAAAATGCGCAAACGGAGGATGTTGCAAAAGAAACAGACCAGAAAGTTGCAGATAATAAAACTGTAGCACCCTATTACGCTTCCGTTGCCTATCTGCAGAGTACCGATGACACAAGTGTATTGGATAGTTTGAAAGACATAGGTGACTATGACCGTCTGCTGCAAGAGGCAAAGGAATATGACCAAGGCGACGCCATAGACTTGGAACATACCTATAAAAGTGCCATGCAGAACCGTGGCGACGATGTATTGGTTGACGATGCCCATTACGCAGTGGTATATAATGGTAGTGTTGGCGGCACCTATGAGGTGATGCGCAAGGTGACAGAGGAAGATGTTCGTGACAGTATTACTCGATACGGATTGCCTTCTGAGGCATCAAAGGATGTAGAGGTGGTGGCAAAGTCGATGATTGCAGAAGACTTTTCTGATTTGTCAAAACGCAAAGCTCCAGTCTTTGAAATGCCAAATGGCGATGTGCTGCATCTGCAGTACGACCGTGAGCACGACAGTTTTGAGGTCGGAACTGTTACCAATGCCGGGTTGGCAGTGCAGCATATTCTCAGCTACGACCACAACTTGTCACTTGCAGACAATATCGAGGACGTGTATAACACGCTTTGTGAGTTGCCAGACTATCAGTTACAAGAGGAAAACGCGGAAGAAGAAAATGTAGCAAAGGCTACGTTCCGCAGATAAGAGAAGTCAGCCGTAGGGAGAAGTTATTGTCCTCTCCTTACGGCTGGCTTTTGTTTGGTCTAAGCGTTGAAAGCGTTACTGAGTGCCGTGTGCAACTGATAGACCATATCCTCAGCAGCGTTCATGTCCGCTACGATGTCGGCTATGTGGTATGGCGCACCGTTATGTCCGTGTCCGTCTTCGCCAATCCACAGGTAGGCTTCGTAATCCGGGTCGTAGTCTTGGTAATAGTCAAAGATATTCTCCAAAAGCACATCGGGGTCGTTGTCAAAAGTGTTGGCAGAGAAAGAGAAATCCTGTCCTTGGGGCGTGAACTTTGCAAAATTGAAAGTGATGCGTAATTCATTCTGTTCCTCGATAGTGACAGCCCAACCTTCTTTCTCGGCTACACTGATAACCATGTCTTGTATATTTTCCATATTGTGATTGTTTTGTGCCGTAGACTGTTTGGGCAGCCTACGGCGGATGTAACAAATTAGTTCTTTTGGGGCTTTGAGTAAAGGCGATGAAGAAAGCTACGCAATTCATTGTCTTGTATGTTCTTCAGTTTGGTTGGTGTAAAACCTTTTACCTGACATACATGGAACTTGTCATTAATCCCATACTTGGTGCCATCAATCTCTATTTTCTCCAATTCGTTTGCTGATACATAGCCGTATTCCGTTTCGCACAATCCGCATACAATAGTGAATAACATAAAGTCGTTTCCTTCAGTCTGTCCTTCAAGAACAAACCATCTGATGTTTCCTATAGTAAATACAGCCACACAAATAGCGTCTTTGCCTTTTTCCTCTTGAGAGTAAAGAGGAAAGTTTTTTATTGCCTCCATAAACTGAGACGTAATCAGTTTGTTCGTCATATCAATACTATTTTGCTTGTTCATAAATATTCGGTTCGCTTGTCACGTTGTAGATATAATCACCACAACGTACCAACAATGCGTCCTTGCCATAATAAAGGCTTTTCATGCATTTCACACTGCCTGTCTTGTGGAAATTAGGGAAACGGCAGATGTCAAACCGCTTGCCTTGTTCTTTTGTCAGTCTTTTTACTTTCATATCCGTTTGAATTGAATTTTATTTTCTTCCCTTTGATTGAAGCCTTATCAGCTTCGCTTGTCGGGAACTTGATTTTTCGTGCATTTCTAAACTGCATGACAAGAGTGATAAGGCAAGCAAATGACAAGGAATTGAACGGAATACCCAATATCTTTGATTTGGGAAGGCTGCCGTTCCATTCCGAAGTGCTTAGTCCCAAGGCGATGCTTGACGTTCACTCAATGCAGTAACTTTGCATAGAAAAATGATGGGCTGACAAGTGTAAGTAAACAAAGGAGACAACCACTCCAATAATGTTGCGTGCAATCATTAGGCTATATATAGACAAACAGTTTAATGATTATAAAATGGAAAGAAAAGCAACATTTGTAGCCATCGAGAATGATGGACAGAAGCGAACAATTGAGAATTGGAAGAAGGCAGACATACTGCTATTACTGGAAGCACTGAGAGTAAGAAATCAAGACCTGTATGTATTCATGCAGGATTGTGTCACAAAAGGCTATCGGCAAATGAACCTTGTCGGTATACAGTGTGAGGAACCGCCACCATTGGGGCATTATTGTACAAGTGAGATGAAAACACCAACATTCAAGTCATCATTCAACGATGGACAATTAGATATATTGGTAAAAATGCTCGATGATATGATGGTATTTGCACATCCAATTACACTGACCAAAGAAGTGTTGGGGGCATTCTTCAAATGTGAGCAGACAGAATTGAAAGTGCGTAACCTGCGGTTGTTGTGTGCAGTAATGCAAGCCTTGTCCAATTACGGACATATCGGAAAGAATTGGCAAGCTCCAATATACAAGCACAAGTTGCTTTGGGCATATAAAAAAGAGGGATATGTCAACAGAAGTGATTTGACTACAGCAAACCATGCCATAAACAATGTTTTGATGGATGAGCGTGTGAAGACAATAATAAAAACGGTCAAAAGTCTATGAGTAGCAAAATGCGAAAAGTACTGACATGTCAGTGTGAGCATGAAGCCACTTCAACTCACAGCCGTACCTTTGCAGTGGTTTCAAGAAAGCCGCTAAACAATCGCAATTTATCACATATCAAAACTTTCGAAATGAATAAAACAAGTACATTTCTCGTTGCAGGAGCTATGTTTGCTGCAATGACATCGTGTTCTGAGAGTGACGTGTATCTATGTGGATGCAACGCAGACAAGGAGCAGTGCCAGTTGAGTATCAGTGAAGTGAACAAAGAGGGGTATCGTCTTACTCGGACAGCTACGGAAAAAGAATCCTTCGTAGACGGTGATGCTTTAGGCGTGTGGGTAGACGACATCGTTAATGAAACCTACAATGGTAGTGTCTACTCCAATATCAAAGTGACAAAAGGCACCAACGGATGGACATTCCTGAACAATGTAGCCTTGACAAGCAGCAAGGCACGTGTGTATGCAATTTATCCGTATAACGAGAAAATGCAAGACAAGAAGGTGACTCTGTCTGTAGATGACGATACCGACTATCTTTATGATGTAGTCTCCAATGCCTCAAACACCAATCCTACCGTGCAGTTGACAATGAAGCACATCCGTTCCAAACTCATTGTAAAAGTGAAGAGGGGCGACTACACAGGCGATGGCGTCATTACAGCAGGAACAGTCTCTGGTTCCTCGATGATGCTGAATGGTAGTTTCGATGTGAAAACAGAAAAGTTTCAGTCAACAGAAGGGTCAGGAACTCTAAATTTTACTGGAACAGTCACAGGAGAAGGAACGTTGGAAGATCAGTGGTTCGTATTCAGCAAGTTCGGTGGTTCAGCCTCTAAACTGTCATTCAATCTCACCATTGACGGTATAAAATACCCGACAGCACAATCAACAGAAGGCGTGATATTTGAGAAAGGTAAAAAATACATCTACACACTGACAATCAGCAACCACAAGGTGGAAGTCTCCAAAGTGGATATTGAACCATGGGCAGACGGTAAGGACGAGGATGTGACCATAACAGATTAACGCTTGATGGATGAAGAGTATATTATCGCGATTATCGTCATTGTCTGCTATCTATCTGTAAGGATAGCTTACTGGTGGGGCAAGCGTTGGAAAACAAAAGCCACACATGCCTATATGATAATCGGACAACGTGGTGCCAGCATTGAGGAATGCGAGTGGGGCTATCGTAATGCCCTACTCGCAGGAGAACAAAAAGCAATGATGTTCTATGCTTGTGCCGCCATACGTAAGTTCATGGACGAGCAACCCCTGACACCCAATGCGTTTGAAAATGGTCTTGGCGAAACAATTCCATTCGTATTCTATGACTATTATCTACCTATGAGAATAAGGAATTTTGGGACAGAAGACCAAAGGGAATTGTCTTGGCTTGTCAATGAGTTCAAAGAAGGTAAAAGAGACGCTTCGGAATACTATCTGACAGCCATTGCCAAGCTCGGATTGAGTGGAAACCTGACAATTCTGTTTATGCCATGCAGTAATGAGCGGAACTATTATTTGCGTTTCTGCTCTCTGGCGAAGCAACTCGGTCGTTACCGTGAGCTGACACCAGAAATGTACAGCATGACATATATAGCGCATAGAAAGAGCAAGCATAAAAGTATGGATAGGTCGAAAATATCAGTAACCTCCAACATCGTGGTGGATGCCAATGTGGTGGGCAAACGCAATTGTGTACTGATAGACGATGTCTGTACTACAGGAGACTCAATACGGACACATATAGCAGAACTGCAAGCTTATGGCGTTCGTGTTGTGGGAGTCGTATGTTTAGGTAGAACAGCTCGCATCCCAAATCGCGATAAGATAATGAAACAAGCAAAGAAGGACCGCAATCAAAATTTTGAGACATGAACAACTTGACGATTATCGGACGGCTTGGTGCAGAGCCTGTCGTTCGAACAACAAAAGAAACAACAGTTGCCCGTATATCACTCGGAGTCAACCATAAAAAAGACAAGGTGGAAGAAACAGAATGGCTTGAAGTCATACTGTGGAACAATCTCGCATTAGTAGCCCAACAGTATTACCATACAGGTGATAAGGTATACGTGAAAGGACATTTGTCATCAAACTCCTATGAGGACAAAGAAGGCGTAACGCACAATGTCACCCAGATTGTGGCTGACGACATTGAAAAACTGAGTACAGCCAAAAGGAATATTCAAGAACAAAGCAAGTAAAACAGACATGGGAGTTAACAAGGTAAATCTTGTGGGAAGATTGGGCAAAGACCCAGATTTTCACTATGTAGACAAAGCCACCACAGTGTCACGTCTACGTGTAGCGGTAAAGGATTGTGACTATGATATAAATGGCGACAAAGGCAAATACACGACATGGGTTAATGTCGTGGTACGGAACAGGTTGGCATATGTTGCAAAGAATCGACTCTATAAAGGAGCTGTTGTTGCTGTTGAAGGCAGAGTGGTCAACCACAGCTATGTGGACAAGAATGGCAACAAGCAATATATGTTGGAAGTGGAAGCCAGTTGCCTTGAATGTCTGAGTGGCAAGAAGTCAGCTGATACAAAATCGGGTGAGTCTGATTCAAATATTACAAAGGTAGAGTTGGAAAATGTCTTAGGTTCCATTGAAGAGAAAGGCACTTATGAGACATTCGGCAATATAGCCATAGAACGTTCTCCTATTGAACTCGATGAACCTGATGCACAAGGAGAATTGTCCATCAATGATGTTGGAATGCCCAAGAAACGTGGTCGCAAGAAGAAAGCAGATACATTTCCAGAATAAAGTATAAGATAAAATCCAAGATGCAGACTTGTTCATACCGCATCTTGGATTTTGCGGTTATTCGGGTTGTAAAAGCCACTCTTTCCAATCCATTTCGTCAATGGTTAAATCGTCCAATTCCCAATCGTATTCCAATTCGGGCATCGGTTCTTGTGAATATGGAAAATGTATCGTGTAGCCGATTTGCCCATAAGAGGCGTGTAAGGGTGTCACACACAATTCCTTCCCAAAATAGTTCTGCGGAGTCAGATATTTATCCCAAGCAAAGCGTTCTGCCTTGATATTACGGCATAAACGGTTTATGTACTGTTCTGTTGTCATTGCTATTGGTTTTAATTTGGTATTGAATGCCAACCATAATGAGGTCGGCTTCCAACACGAATTTATTATGCAGTCATTCTTTCCATGACCAGTCCGACATTCTTTTGTACAAGATTGATAATGGCATCGTGATAGGGAGAATTGCCATTGCAAATACCACGAGACTGTAACACTTTGAATGTTTCAAGGCTCAATTCCACGGTTTCGATGCGCTCTCCGTCAATTCGGGCAGACAAGACAAGTGAGTTCGGTCTCTTATAGTATTTGCATTGTCCTACGCAATGGTGTAAGGCATTTCCTTCTTGGTAATAGGCATCCACGCTATCCAAAACACTTACGACAATAATACCGTCAGTGAAGGACAAGCCAAAGAACTTGCGCTTCATTTCCTCAAATGCCGCCTCGTCAGCCATTGCTGCTATTCGTTGCCGTTCTCTTTCTTCTCGCTCTTTAATGGCATTTAGCCTCGCACGTACCTTGTCATGCTCCTTTTTAAGATTTGTAGGACATACATAATGTGCGTTATGAATGTCATTTCCGTTTCTCGCCAACATACGGATATAGTCCACCCACATTTGAATATCTGTTATATGGTAGCCATTGCGTAATACGATTTTGTATGATGCCCAACAGAAATTCAAATCATCCTTATGCATAACGAAATGACGCAATGCTGTTATATCATTCACTTTCAACAAGGTTTCAATTCTGCTATCCGTCAGTAAGGCAGACATTAATCTTTGAGGAGCAATGCCAAAAAATGAATTTTTCAGTCCGTTACGGCTTAACTTTGGTATTACCTTGCACTTGGGATAGGTATAGCAATCAGCGATATAAAGATATGCTTCCTTGTGTTGCCGTAGTTCAAGTTCGCTATTCCAAGCGAAACTGTCCATATAGCATCCCATTGTGCGTCTTAGACCTGTTACTTCCGTATTGCCTTTTTCATCAATCCATACCCTTGCCACTTCCATGAGTGATTGCGTAGGCTTCTTTTTCTTGTGGAATGTCACATCAAACCGAAAGACACGCTGCAACTGCAAGTCATCTTGTATGTCAATCACAGAGAAATATATCTTTTCCTTGTAATTTCTTCTGAGTGTGTTCTTGATTTCCAATGTTGTATGACAATGAGGACAACGGCAATTTTTATTATTACTATCGTTCTGCCATTGGTGACCGCAGTCCATACAGGTAGTAAATCCACTTGGAGTACGGAAAGCCATGTGTTCTACGCAATGTTTGAAAGCCCAATCCACTGGTTTCTGTCCGATAGACTGTAACTGCCCATTGGCAGCCACGACCTTGTATTCTAATTTTGTTTTCGGTTTCATACGCTTAAAAGTCAAATAGTGAGGGAGTTGTTATTTCGGGTTGCGCTTTGGGTGTCTTCGGTTTGTTGGTACGCTTCTGCATCTTTCGCAGTTGCTCGGCTTGATATTCTTTCAACGCCTCTTGCCTTGCTTTTGCCTTTTCTTCTTCTGTGAGTTCAACGGTATGGTTTACAATCACATTGCAGGCAATAGAGTTGCCGATTTCGATGTCATCTTCATCAAAGAAATGTACGGCAAGAGAATACACCTCCTCGTCGGTAAGTCCCATGCATTTGCTTCTTTTCACCTGGTTTAGGATAAATGTCACACAGTCATCCATGTTCTTGTTCTCTTTGGCATACGACACGGCAAAAAGTTCATCGTTTTGGGCTCTTTCATCCAAATACGCCTTGATTGTCTGTCTGAAATGTTCAGTCGCTTTCATTGTATCAATCTATTTATTGCATTAAACATCAGTTTCTTTTTCTTCCCTTATTTTAAAGCCATTATCAGCTTTGCTTGTCGGGATAGATTTTTCGTGCAATACAGAACGGCGTGAACAAAGGAAAAAAGGCAAGTAAATGGCGAAAGATTTAATGGAATACCCAATATCTTCGATTTGGGAAGGTTGTCGTTAAATCAACCGCACATTAGCACAGCGGTACTTGATGCTTGACTGGACGCAGTAAATTTGCAAAGAAAAACAGAGCGACATGCAAGGCCAATATGGATAAAAGTTCATAAAACAGGCATAAAAAGGTAGAATTTTAGGGTTTGACGTGAACTTTTCACTCCAAACATAGCATATTCTCATAAAAATATAGTAATTTTGTACAAAACAAAAATGGAAAGTTATGTTATACAGGGTTATAATAGACAACTACAAGTCGTTTGCAGAAGAAACGGCATTTGATTTGTTTCCCAATCCTAAAAGGGAAACATTCCCTAATCATGTATATGGTGAGGGTGCTACACCTGTGCTGAAAAGTACGGCTATATACGGTGCCAATGGCGCAGGAAAGTCTAACCTTATAAAAGGTATGCAGTTCATCAAAGAATTTACGACCACGATGAGTACCGGTAAGGACGCACAGAAAATGCGCAATTGGTATCTTAACAACAGATTCAAATTGCCTGTGGAAGATGAGAACAAGCCTATCACGATGGTCGTTGAATTTGAAAACAATTCGCAAGCCTACATCTATTGCATAGAGATAGATATCGATGGCGTAAAGTCAGAGAGTCTGTTGCTTTCCGGATTAGGCAAGAGCAACCATGTCGTTTTTCAGAGAGACAGAGAAAGCGTTGCCTTCAAGAAAGCCAGAGTAGTAGAAAGCATCAAGAAAATTCTTGAAAGACAAATTGCCGATAATCCGTTTGGATCTGTACTTGCTATAAATGGTGTACTGCATCTGACAGAGGACGAGCATATGCGGAATGCTTTCCTATGGTTTTTGGAAAAACTTGAAGTGGTAGAAATCAGTAGGGACATACCTTGGCTGATAGAACATTTCAAGGATAATGCCGACATGATGAATTTTGTCGGAGAAATATTCACGAAAGTCGGATTAGGCATACAGAGCCTTTATATAAAGGATGAAAGCTTTGACCAGTGGCTGAAGAATGTCAGTCAGGAAGAAGGAAAGGTCGCTGATATAATGACCAACAAAGGCTTGTCTCTGTCAAAAATGATAGATGACGTACCTATGCTTACAGTAACGGAAGAAGATGGTAAACGCCTTGTTCGGGAATTTGTATTCCAACAGATAGGCAGAAACGGATCCGTTTGTGATATGGATGTAATGTCACAATCGACTGGAACATTGCGACTGCTGACGCTGATTCCTGCCATTTATTTTGCAATCAATAATGAAAAAACGGTATTGATTGACGAGATAGACAATGGTATTCACCCGATGCTTATAAAGAATCTGGTAAAATTCTTCGGAGAGTCGAAGTCTAATGGGCAGTTGATTTATACAACCCATGAAACGGCTTTGCTCAATCAGCAAGAGCTTCTGAGACCCGATGAAGTGTGGTTCGTAGAAAAAGTGGAAGGATGTACCAAAATGTATTCACTCAATGATTTCAAGATACATAAGACAATATCCATAGAGAACGGCTATCTTGACGGAAGGTTTGGAGCCATACCGTTTATTGGAACATTATAATCGCATGAGATATGGATTTAAACAAATTGCGATATTCCAAGACTGTTGCTGTCAAGGATATGGAGGCGCATTCCAATAAAACGGAAAAAGTAGCTGTTTTAGAAAAAGACAATTCATTGTCCGTCGGAAAAATGCCTTCAGACTACTCAAAAGGTGAGGCGACCATTGAGACTAAAATCGTCTTCATCATTTCGGGTGGCGACAAGCGAGAGAAGGATTATTTCAAAATGCTGATGAAAGACCGCCATATCAGAAGATTGAAAATTGCCTTTGTTTCCAAGAAAGGGCAAGGTCTTGTACCAAGCCAAATATTCGAGCTTGCAAAGGAATACCTTTTCAACAAAAGGTTCGTAACAGAAACAGACAGTTTCGGTATCGATGCTAACGATACATTGTACCTTGTTCAAGACATGGACGAGTTTGAGGCTGATATACGAGCTATGTTTGATAAGGATGATGAGATACGACAGGCAACATGGATAGTAAGCAATCCTTCAATAGAAATATGGCTGTTTTACCATAATTTCAATACACCGGAAGGATATTTGGATGAAGGCTTGAAGAAGCCTCTGAGTGAAAGAAGTCAATGGCTGAAGAAAAAGTTGGATGCCTTGGTGCCAGGAGGCATCAATCCAATTAACGCATTTGCAGATATTCGTATTGCCATTGCGAACAGTAAAGCCAATTATAAGGAGTGTAATGGACTTCCTGATGTCTATTCTACTCAAATGCACATTCTTGCGGAAGACATTTTGAATACACTTGGCAATGAATTTGACGAAATGCTGCAAAGAAGAAAAGAGATGGCAGAACGGTTTATGCGAAGTAAAATATAAAATGGAACGACCCTATATAGTAACAGCCGACTCATCACGAGCCGGCTGTTCTTGCAATTGATTGTTTTGTCGTATGAATTTATAAAAGCCTATCTATGATAGAGCATCACTTTCGTCTGCCTATTTGCCTCGTTGGGAGTATAATCGGATATTCCACCTTCGTTTATAAGAGTGATACGATCAGATGCCACCCCTCTCTTATTCAATTCCTTGGCAATGAATTTTGCCCTGGAAGTTCCAAGATTCTTGTTTATTTCTGCCGAACCAGTAGCACTATCCGCTGCCCCGACGACCTTTACTCTTAAGCAATGTTCGTTAGCGACGTGTGCAATCTCGTCCAAGTTCAGTAACTGCAACGGAGTGACAAGCTGCGTTGTGCCAAACTCGAAAAAGAAGTACACGGGTGTCCCAATGCAAACATCACCATTTTGCATTTCAGAAAAATAACCAGATGTTTCGTGTTCATTCCTATCGAACAAGGAAGTGCTATCATTTTGGACAGGCGTGTTACCGTCCCAACGCTTGTTGCTCAATCTTGCACGAAGAGAATTCAAACCGCTGTAGTCATTGCGAGTGTAGTGATTACCAACATTGCTATTGGCAGTTGGGCAATGATTAGAATAGGTATATTCGACATCCGTGTGAGCAGATTTGCCGATACGCTTCCATCCAACTTTACCAATATTGAAGGACAATCCTGCTGTCAAAGACATCAGATGATCACCTAATCTGCCGACTTTTCCATAGCCGTCAAACTCCTGAAAGGTGGTCGTATTGCCAATCTCCAAAGTAGCTGATAGTCGTTTCGTTAGACGATACTGACCTTGAATGCCGTAAGAGAGTGCAAAAGGCTTTTGTCCATTACTCTTATTGTGGAGCAAACCGACACCAACAAACGGAACGATACCCAAACGGACATCATCCTGTTTGCTGTATCTGTTTCCAAGCACATTCCACATAAAATCAGCGTGAAGATGCTGATAGTCTTGAACGGCAAGATTACAGTCTTTGAACTGCACACCTTGGTAATATAAGCGACCACCGACAGCTGGCGTAATCCATTTGCCGAATGTCAATCCGAATGTCGGCTTGATACGTCCGAACAAATCCTCACAACCTAATGGTTTGCCGATGAAAGCATTAGTTCCTCCTGAAATACCAACAAACCAATTGTCTGACCATAAAGAACCAATAGCAACGGCATCTTCATTTGACGGACTTCCAAAAGGCAAGCTCTTCGTACAATACTTCGTTTCTATTTTGGTGGAATCCATGCAAGTGGATAGCACACCTGCTTTCATCTGCAGTGTACACGCCACTGCAAGCATAAGTATAAATTTCTTTCTCATGTTCTTATTTGATTTTGTCATTAGAAAAGGAGTGAAATGGAAACCATGCCGATTAGCGTTTAGGCTTCTTGCCGATTGATGGACGCATCATTTTGCATGCCATCATCATGCAACGCCTTGCCCAAGCCCGGTTATCCTCGTCATCATCACGTCCCCATTTCATATCATTACCACTACCGCCACCACCATTTCCTTCGGCAAAAGTTGTGGCATTATCCACCATACCGAGGAACAAAAGTGTAGCGCAATGCATGATTTCCGTTCCTCGCTCTGCAAGGTCTTGAAGAAGAGAACCATCAAACATTTTCAGATCGACCTCGTTGAGCATTGCCAATCTGTGCTGTTGTTCGTTTACCAGATTTTCAAGCAATGCATCTTTCAACAGACTGTCCACTTTGGAATGAACATCACGGGCATATTCCTGCGCCTCCGATTTCAAATCATCTGTACGTTGCTGAATGTCGGTCATATCACTTTTCAGTTCCTCAAGCTGTTGGTGAGCCATCAGCAGTTTCTCTTGCTTGTCTGCCAATTTGTTTTGTACAATGGTCAATTCGTCTTCAAGTTTAGCAACAGCTTCCTTCAATGCTTCAGGATTTGCTTTTCCTTCAAGAATCTGTTGCTGCAAGTTAGCAAGTTGTGCCTCCTTTTCAGCCTTCTCCCTAAGTAGATTTTCCACCATAGAAGAGAGTCCTTTAACTCTTCTTCGTGCAATGTCAATCTCCTTATTGAGGTCTGAAAGAGCTTTCTTGTGTTGCACTATCTGCTGCTCTATAGTTGTACATTGCTCAGACAGATGCCGACGGTATTCCTCCGTGCTTCTATGGCGAGCACCAGTTTCTGCAACAGAAGTTCCTCTGGACATTCCCCACCTTGCGTTAACCTCTGCAAAGTCGCTATGCAGTTGCTTCATCTTGGCACTGTATTCATATTTGTCCTTTCCTGCAAAGAGCTGCTTGAACGCAAAACGTCCATCCTTAATCGGCAAAAGAGTGCAATGTATATGAGGGTTCAGTTCATCGCAGTGTACAATAAAAGCAGCGATATTCTCTTCTCCATATTTTTCGCAGACAAAGAAATAAACATCCTTTGCCCATTTCTCTATGTCCTCACATCGTTGAATGTGACTATTGTCTGCTCCATGCTCGAAGTTTACCTTTTGCGTACCATACGCAAGTTCGTGCATACGTTCTCTTGAACCACCGAAAATGCAATTCACGACAGTTCGGTATTTGGGCTCCAAAAGTCCATCATTCGGATCTTTGATGCCTCTTTCACGTAAGTTCTCAGCCATACGTTCTGGAATGCTCTTCGCCTTGTTGATTGGAGCTACCAAGCCACCCTTGACAATTTCAAAATTAAGATGTTCACGAGTCGGGTCGTAATTGCCCGTCTGTGTAGCATGGTTCCACCCGTTCTCCGTCCAGTTGCGCAGATGCTCATTGCTCTGTGCCACTGTTATACCCTTGGAAACACGGATGTCCATAACCTGTTTCGCATTATTCGCCATATCTTTTATATTTTTTGTTTGTACATGTATTTTGTCCCGGCTTGCCGTTAAGAGGACACCCCTCCCATCATCGACAGATGCATGGGGTATTAGGCTACCTCTACTTCCCTCTATTTGGACACTGGGCAAGCCCGGTGTGGTATAAGAGTGTTGGAATGGTATAACAGCAAGACGGTAACGTACTATAACGAGTTATGCAAACTATAGATGGTCTGCATGTCCAACGGATTGGGCTAAAAGAGAACGATATGCGTCAAGCAGGTTGCGGAACTGCGCCTTGGTTTGCGATGTTTCATTCGTCAACGACGAAGACATACCGTATATAAGCAGTTCAGCAAGTACTTGCGACGCCTCTAAAAGAGCAGAAGAGTCACCGTCAAGGTCATTGTCGTAGAACTGAACCATTGCATCTGTTGAACTGTTCGCTGAACGACGGATGACTTTGCGGTATGCCGCCATAGCCATACTTTCCAGATACTGCTGCTTTGCAATCTTAAAATGGGCTTCTTTAGCTTGCTGAAGATTGCCAATAGCATCGGTCTGTTGCGTCTGATAAACTTCGGTGAAATGCTTAATGTCCTCTTTAAGAAGATTCAGGCATTTCTCTCCAGCCTCCAAAGTTGACATCTTGTCCGATTCCCAATTTGACAGAACTGTTTGCAGTTTGTTGGTAAATATAAAGTTTTCTGTGTCGGTTGTATCGGCATTGCCGTTGATACCGACAGGCATTGTAATGAGAAAACTTTTGGGAAGCCTGATGATTTCAATCTGACCATATTCCTCTAATGTCTCCAGAAATGAGCGTACAGTAGAGCGATGCCAATGCCATTCCACCGACAGGTCTGTTATGGTCACATGACATTGGTTTATGTTGAGCTCTTGATTGCGGTTCTTCAAAATGGGAGATACGAAATTCTCAGATGCCTTTTTCAATAAATTGCAATAGGCTTCCGTCTTTGTTTTACGTTCACATACCTTTTCCTGAAGATATATAAATAAGCCGATGTCTACCGATACGGTCGTAGGCTTTTCTTTGTTATGCTTCATGTTGTTTTATCTGTATTATTGAATAATGCTGTGGATTGATTAGTAGTGCCATTATCCACATCTTCTGGCACAATAGAGTGATGAGTTAAAAATAATGTTCGGCAAGTGCACGAGAGTCGGCTCTCCATTTCTCCTGTTTTTCCTTGTCGTTCCATTCGTACAAGATGGAAGCAGACGGATAAAATGTAGCAGCCAAAAGAAGAAACGCAACAGTTACAGCCATTGTATACAGATGCGGTATGGCTACCATTGCCATTGATAGCACCGCCATCCTGAAATAGAGTTGCCGATGTGCTTTCATTAAGTGCAGCCAGCGCTCCGCACGTTTATATGAGAAGAGTATGCCACAGAGAATGGTGGAGAACAATACTCCAAATTCACCGAAATGTCCACTGACATAAATATAGTGGAACAACAGCAGTACAATGAGCAAAGTCTGCAAGTACAGTTTGCGTGCTGCCGAACTGCGGAGCATTGCCATGTAAAACCCTGTCATAAAACGGTTGCCGCGTTTGTACAATGTGACTGGCACAAGTAACAACAGCAATGGAAAAATCAGTTGAAGTAAAATCCAAGTCATAATTGTATATTCTAATTATTGTCGTGTCAACAATCGGAGAGTTCAAGATTGATGATGCCGTAGGTGGCGTATTGTATAAGGGCGTTGACATCATTGTAGCCAATATTCTCAGCTCCACGTTTCAAGCGTCTGGCAAATTTTATGTCATGCAGTTTGAGCCTGTTCAACGCAAGGTCAAGTTCCGTTTCCGGGATTAGCCAAATGGTTCCCTTGCGGTAGTGTCGGTAGCGGAACATGGAGCGCAAAGCCAATGTACGGCATACGCATGGAAACTGACGCTCGTCCAGTTTGACGGAACAGACCTCGTAATGATTGGCATTGTCTACCTTGACCCAGGTGCGGTATTCGTCAATCAGAAAGACGATACGGCGGTAAATGTCACTTCTCATAAAAAGTCCATCAGTACCTCACTGTCATTTCTTTTGTAACGAAAGAGTCCGCTTTTGGAATGTAAACGCATATCAAGATTGACATCCGCACACATTTTTTCAAGTGAATCATAGATAGTAACCTTGACGGCATTCACCATTTCATTACCGTCAGTCATCACATTTACTTTGAACATCTGTCCGAAAGAAGGATTGGAATAAGCACAAGAGGCATGTCCAAACGTGGTGTGTTGTGACGGAATATGATGATACAACATGATTAGCTCCATGTCATCCTCCAGTATATCCATCACCTCCTCCAAATCGATCGGCGTTGACAATGGGAATGTAAGTAACACGTAGTCATTGTAGAACTGCGGTTGTTCCATTGTCGTCACATTGAGTAACTGAGGAAGTTGCAACGGGACAAATGCCATGAATTCATTGTAGAAGTGTCTAAGCATATTATCAATTTTAGAAAGTTGTGACGATTATTTTCATGAAGAGTGCAGGAAGTTCCTTCGTGCGTTCTTTGTCCATTCGTAGAATCTTGCCCAGTTTGTCGATAGTAGCAGGTGTTTCATCTGCTACTTTGTAAATGAGTTTCTTGTCCTTATCCGACAATATGGCAAAACTCAAACCGTCAATGGAAGTGTAAGGCTGCACCAACATCCAAAGATAAGCCTGGGCAATTCTCTCGTTCTTTACCTTGCCAGCTTTGGTATCGCCAACACACTGGGCTGCGTTCAATATAAGACGACGGTTAGTACGCATAGCCATGTACACTAAAGCATCACGGTGCGACAACTCCTTATGGTTGGCTGAGCGGAAGACTTGCAGACAGCATCTGTCGGTTTCTTGAATGATGTCCTGCATATTCTGTTTGTCACTTTCACTGAGATGCGATAGTACTGAACGAAAAAGCCGATCCTCCTCTTTGATAAAGTCCAAAAGGTCATTCTTGCTGTGAATACCTTTTGATTGCACATGAGCCAAGAAGTTGCGGTAACGATTCATCAGATTTACCATAGTGATGCCGTAAACTGGGGTTGCGTTCAATGAATCGAAGAATGGTTGCGCCTCAATTCTTGCTTGTTTCAAGTCCTCGTCCTGCATATAAGATGAAGCAACCTCTTTCAGCTGAAGCACATCATTGTATGTGCGTGGTTTGGTTAATACGACGCGGCAGAACTCCTTCCGTAACGAATCGTGAATCACCTGATAGGTCTGATGCCAGTCCTGGTGTAAGGTTGACGTGGTGTCTTTGCGTAGACATGCAACAACAGAGTCGCGTATTACTCGCCATTTTTCTACTTCCACAAATAGTTTGTCGGAAGTCAGGTCCTTTTTGTTTTTAACTTCTGACAGATAGGAACTATAGGCATTGACAGCCTCTTGGCTTGTCTTGTACGATTGTGATTTGTTGCTGCTACCACATGATGTACACACAAGTATGATTGCAAAAACGGCAGATGCTGCTGTGATGCGTTTAGAAAAGTTGAAACGAACAGATTTCATACTTGACTTATGAGCTGTACTACTTGTTCCTTTTCGTACTTGGAAGTGGTGTATGTTCATTTGTATGATGCTTTATTTTTTCTTGTAAATTGGAATTAAACGGTGCAAAGATAAGCATACATAGTTGTATTTCAAGTCATTTCTACTAAACTTTAAGCATATTTCTATATCATACTTGCAAGTATTATTTGCATTGAAAACAAGTGAAGAAAAATCGGGAGAAACAAGTGCGATTTTGATAATTTCATCGCAAGTATGATTGAAGTACGGAGAAAACAAGTACCTTTGCGTTTGTTTTCCAAAACTAATAGAAAAGAATGGCAAAAGTAGGTTATATATATTGTACATCGCATGATGATAGCTTAGCCGAAGTCAAGGCTTGGATGTCTGATTATGGATGTGTACAGATTGTCGAGGAAGAAACGGCACAAGAGAAGCTGCGCCCGCAATGGAAGCAGCTGTTGGCAAATCTGGATAGAGGTGACGAGTTGGTTGTCTCTAAGTTCAGCAATGCAGTACAAGGGCTACGTGAACTATCCACTTTGTTCGAGTATTGCCGTGTCAAGGTTATTCGTTTAATTTCGATAAGAGACCAGATTGATACAGCGGATAAACTCTTTCCACAAACAAGTACGATGCAAATATTACAGATGTTTGGAGCATTACCTGAAGAAGTTATGGTTTTGCGTCGTGCCGAAGCCCATGTACAGTATTTGCAGCAACATATGAAAACCACAAAGTTCAAAACGCTTACCGCAAAGGAGAAAGCGGAACGTGAGAATATGATTGTAAGCATGTACAACAATGGACATACGCTTGATGACATATATTCGGTATGCGGCTTTAAGAGTAGAAGCTCCATATTCCGCATACTCAACAAGTATGGGGTGAAGCTCAATCGTGGTAACTTCAGCGGTCCTCTTGGAAAAAGGAAGCCCAAGGACGATAATACAAAAGAATAAAAACAACAATGAGCATTCAAGAGATACAAGATTACTGTCAGTCATTACCAAACACAGAGAAAGCAATGCCATGTGGAGAAAATTTGCTGGTTTTCCATATGGAAGGAAACATATACCTGTATGTATGGTTAAAAGCTCCTATCCCTTCCATTACTGTTAAGTTGTTGCCTGAGCGTGGTAAAGAGCTGCGTGAACGATACAATGCAATTTCTCCAGCATACCACATATGCGAGAAACATTGGAATGACATTTTTATTGAGGGGACTTTTCCTAACGACATGATTGAAGAATGGATAAAAGAGTCATACGATTTGGTAAAGACCGAATTGTCTGATTTGGCTTATGGTAGGTTTTGACGACTGCATAAATCAAGCTTAACTTATTGAATATTAACGTATAAAATTCATCTTTCTCAATAAATAATCGTACCTTTGTATAACATATAACGTTTTAAATAACTAATAAAAATTCATCTTATGAAAGATTTACTTATCTTTTTTATTGTCTTTTATGTCCTCAAAATCGTCCTTCGTGCATTGTGGGGTGGTTTCAAGGCATCTGACTACAGACGAGACCGCTGAAAAAAGCAAGACAACAACCAATGCCCTGGTTATTGTGTTAGAAGTGTGGATGTCCACGTATACGTGGACTATGTAAGCGTCATCATGAAGATGAAAAGAAAAAAAGGCTCCGCATCTCACGACGAAGAACCTTCCATAGATGAATTTATGAACTAAAACAGATTTATAATATCCATTCCCAATGACTTTGCCTTTCGATAAGTGTAAAACGTACCGCCTTTCGGTTTGCCATCAAAGAAGGCTATCAAGCCACATGAATGGGCAAGCATATAGTCATTGCGTCTTAACAAGCAGCCGTTATAGTAGGCTTTGCTCAACATAATAGTATCATCACATTGAGAAAGTAATCTCTTATACCTTGCTTGCTCCTGATAATTCCATCTCGCTGACTGCTCCTTGAACGGAACAACAGCGATAAGCTTCAGATATGGCAATTCCGACCTTAGCGATAGAACCACCTCAGCTGCAAGCATATCGAAACCGATAGCCATACCACAATAGTAGTTTCGTATGCCCATTGCATAAAGCAATCTTATCTTTCCCCTCAGTTTCTTTTTCAATTCATCTTTCTTGGACTCGGGAACTGAGCGATGTCCCGTGAAAGCTACCGAATTGGTTTTTATGTAAAAAGTCTGTTCCATGTTATTTTTTGTATTTGTAGTGTGTACGACCTAAGAACAACCCTCCCAATACGTTTCCGCCAAATGTTTCCAACTGATTGGCGAAAAGTGCATAGCTTGCGCCGGTTGTTACCACATCATCAAAGACATAAATGTCCTTGCCCTTGAAAAAATCTTCGTCAAACTCTATCACTTGTGTTTTGACGAGCATCTTTTCTTTATCCTTTCTGTGTTCATGCACTGCGAGGCGTTCACCCGAAACGGAAACATGAGCATAGCCATTAAGGATGCCACACAACTCACTCACACGATTGCAAAAAGCCTTGTAACGACTTTCGTTCTTGTCCTGCGTGCTTGCAGGGACGCACACAAACACAATGTCTTTAATCTTTTCACCGCATATCTTGATAAGGTGTGTAGCTGTCATTCGTGCCACTTTCTCAAAAGCATTGTCACGTGCATCCTTGAAAGCCCATATCAGTTGGCGTGCTTCCACTGCATCCTCACCGACGTTGCGAACCCTTACGGGAAAATACTTCAAGAAGAAATCCATCCTCTTACTAAGTTGTTTTTTGATACTCTCGTCTATTACCTTTGCCATAGTCTTGGAATTTTTTATTTCCCTCTTTTCGGAGCCTTTCGGCTTGTCCGAGGGATATTTTTCCGCCACGCAAAGGAGTTGGAAAGCATTAAGACAAATCGGAAGAGAAAAATACACTCTATATGGCACATACAGAGGAAGATTTTTCGGACGCATCCTTAGATGCCCGATTTGACGTATGCCTGACAACTTGTACCTTTGCGGTAAATATCCGAAGTGGCAAAGCTGACAGGAAACCAATATGGCTATAACAGAAGTATAATACTGTAAAAGAAAAAAGGTGATGAAGAAAATAAAAGAGGAAAGGGTGGGTGTGAAACTGCGCTACTGCCAGCAAGCCCCTCGATGCACTGTTTGTGGTTTGTTGGCGACATGAAAACGGCATATGCCGCTTCACGTTGTCAACAAACCACAATCTGTGCATGCTTGCCTTTGGAAGAATGGCTGATAAGCCTTTCTTCCAAACAGTATGTGCGGTTTCGCTTATGGTGTGGGACGTAGTTGTATGAATATCGGCTTACGGTTTATCCGCATATAAAAGATAGGACAGCTGGAAATATGCGGTATATGCGTTAAGGAAACTCTCTTGACGTTTACGGCAAGTGTGTTTCCGCATATACCTTCGGCGCAATGGTCTTGCCTTTAGTAGCATCCGTTGTGGATGCCACGGAAGCCAAGACTGTTGGGACAAAATATTTCTGATTGATTATAAAGGAGGTACGTAGTCTGTACAAGAGGAGAAGAATTTGATAAAAGTGGAATATGCAAACATGAGAAAAGACAAAGCGGTCGAAACCGCCTTGTCTGTAGGTCAGGAAGAAGACTATTTCTTCTTTGTTTTAGTGGTAGGCTGCTCAGTGCTTTCTGCACCAGGTTCCTCTTTTTCCAAAGCTGGATAGAACTTGTTGGCGATGAAGACGATGCGATTGTGCTTGGTGCCTTGCTGATCAATCCATTCATCTGGCTTGAAGTAACCCTCAACTGTCAGGAGTGTTCCCTTTGTCAGCTGGTCAAAAGACTCGGTGTGCTCGTTCTTGCGCCATGCCTCCATGCTGATGAAAGCCGATACACGGTTGGTTTCCTCTCCGTTTTTCTCCTGACGGCTTACTGCCAATGAGAAGCGAGCTACGCTTGCTGTGGTGAACTGGCGGATTTCCGCATTGTTGCCTACGAAACCTGTTAATGTGAAGTTGTTCTCGATCTTTTTCATTTTGAATTTGCTTTTGAAGTTAAACTTAATTTTTACATGCAACCCAAAGCAGAGATGTGGCACATGAGGAAAGCACCATGAAAATCGGCTATAATACACGTTTTCTGTTGGCGGTTAGGAGAAAAAGGAAGATTGTCGACTATTTTATTGGTCACAGCGAAGCGACCTCACAAGATAATGGCAGTTATCGCAGCATCACGCTAAATTTGCATTGAAAAAATGAGTGGCTTCGGAAGAACAAATTCAGAAAAGGCGCATGAACAACAAGTAACGGAATGTAGGCTTGCGGAAGACGTACACCACGGAGTATAAAGCAGTTTTCAAAGCAGCCGTATCAGGAGAATGGAGAGAACCATTGCAGATATTTATCATCAACATGAGTCATGACGTAGAGTACATTGGTACTGACATGAAAAAGGGGAAACTTCAGTTGAGACGTACAAGTACAATAATGAATAGATTAAGCATTGACATTGCACATCGAGCAATCATGATTACGTAACAAGTGGCATAGTGGAAAAGTGGAGTTGCAATATGCTGCAGCCACATTAAAAAGAGAAGAATGTCATCCAGAAGTATAAGACGGTTTTGTTCGCTTTTGCGTTTGGCGAATGGATTGACAGATATGAGTATAAAAGGAAGAAGCGACGCTGACAAACGTTGCCCAAATTTCTTAGGATAAAAAAGGCTATTGCTTTGGATAATAAGACCTGCCCACAGAATGTGAGCAGGCTATTCATTTAGATTTTATTCGTATATCAATACGTCACTCCGATACTCGGTCAGCTCCTTGCCGTTATTCAGCCGGACAATTACCTCATGTCCGTAATCAGCAACAACCGTACCCTCTAAATGTCCTCGATACGGATAAACTAAGGTGCAATAGCAACCTACGATACCTTCCAAATCATCATAATCAATCATATTTTGTTCCTCCTATAATATTATTCAAACTCAAACTTATTGATAAAGAAGAATGTTTCATCGTCTTCATACTCGTACTGGGCAATGTATTCCAACATTTCTTCATCAGAGCGTTCGCCACGCTTGATGCCAGTTTTCTCGCACCATACCTCTATTGCGTCAGCCACGGTGTCAAAAGGTTCTTCATTCATTGCTTCAAACGGTTCTCCGTACGCACTCACGCAACATTCTTCGGGGAAATGCTCTCCCTCGTCGTGAACACAGAAAATACCCCAACCGCACTCGATTTCACGATAACTGATAGAAAATGCTCCCTCAAACTTCTCGTTCAGTGCATCGAAGAAGTCGTTGCAAGCAGCCCAAGCCGTTTCTGTGTCAAACGACAGCAAGGCATAGTCACTATATTCTTCATATTCCGCCCAATAGATTTCACCACGAACGGAAAAACCTTTTGCCTTGTAGTCGATGCCGTAATGGTTCGCCAAATCACCGAGCCAGATATTCTTTTCGTTTACGTTCATTTCTTGAAGCGTGTTCCACAGGTCGGCAACGGCTTTCTTCTCACCTGTGATTTTGTACTGTGTGTCACATAAGTTTGCCATAATCGTTTGTTTTTAAGTTTTGTTACTTCCCTCTTATAGCTACAGCTACTTGGGGATTTGATAAAATTTTGTTGCCTCAAAAGGTCTCATGTACCTACATGCAAGGTTTCATGGTAAAATACAACCTCAGTGTCAACTGAGGTGGAGATTTTTCCGATGAACCGCAAGGCGCAGACCTTGCAAGGCAGAAGACATGAGAAGTACCTTTGCAACACAATTATTATCTACAAGTCCCCAAGTATGCAGCGAAAAGAAAGGTGGTCGGTGTAAAGATGGAATATCAACCATACACCAGAACGATTGCAGCCAAAAGAGAAAGGTACGCACAAGCATTATGCGCAGCTTTTTCTTTTGGCTGTAACCCTACAAATGGCAATATGGTTTATATGGAATAGTTCACTTTACGTGGTTAGTCTTATATATAGGCTAAACCGAAGTAAAGTATATATGTGAAGTGATTTTTGTAAATGTGGGGATAAGGGTGTAAAATGGGATGATTGCAGCGAAAAGAGAAAGGTACACACAAGCATTATGCGCATATTCTCTTTTGGCTGCAACTCTACAAATGGCAGTATGGCTTATGTGGAATAGTTCACTTTACGGGTTAGCCTTTATATATAGGCTAAACCAAAGTAAAGTATATATATGGAGAATTTTATGTACCCTTGCAACAGTATGGCAACTGATGCATAGGTACGAAATGGCATTATTCTTGCCGCAAACCAAGACGACTCTTTGGTTCTCTCTCTTTTAGTCTGCATGACAATATCAATGATTCCGACAAAATCAGTTGGGATTGTTTGAAGGTAGCATACGGTTAAAATAGACTGATGAATTTTCAGCTAAGCCTTAAAATGCAACCAACAGAAACCTAAGAAACAATAGGAAACAAGAAAAATGCGAAAATGTTGTTTCTTTGATATTTTGTTTCTGTATTGTTTCTTGGAAAAGAGATATGTTTATATATTAACTGGTTTTCAAATGGTTACAAAATCATAGAATAGACTTGCGGAATTGCCGCCTACCTCTGTCGGCATGTTTTCTCCGTACTCACCTATTATCATGCGCTTAACGTAACCTTCCTTACGCGGCAATAGTCCGCGCTGCTGGTAGTCGTTATAGTTTGTATCTTGGTACTTTGCCGGGTCGTCGCAAACGTAGAACTTTGCCAGCCCTCCGTCCGTTTCGCTCTGTATCTCACACTTGCAGCCGTCCGTCCATGACCAAATATGCCCGAACGGGTTTTCTATTCCTCGGTATGAAGGTACGTTAAACGTCTTGCTAATCTTGTCGCCGTTGCTTACCGTGTGTTCTACTACTCCCGTGCGGTTGCCCAACGAATTTGTTACGCCACATGGAATAATTGGGTAATAGCCGTTGTAGGTATTCCAATCGCCGTTCCATGTAGTAACGCCGTCGCCGAGTCCTCCCTGCTTGTACCCCTCGCTTGTAGGCTCTGCGTTAAATGCCTTTTGGCTGTTAAGGTTGGCGTACTCAATGACGTAAAGCCAATATGTTGCAAGCTGCGCGGCGTAAAGGTCGCAGTTCCACCCTGCGCCGTTAAGCCCTGCCGTTCCTCTGTTTCGTGCGTACTTGCGGAAGTTGGTTAATGAAATCTGCGTAGCCGGAAGTCCGAGGAAGGTTCTATACGTTCCGTCGTAGGCGGCGTTATTGTTTCCACCCCGGAAGGCTGCAGTAGTGTTTACCACGCTTGCAAGTTTTGGCGTAGCCGATGCCGTGCGGTCTACCGTGGCTTCGTATGCGCTTCGGTACATCTTCGGCACAACGTGGAAGCCCGGAAGGGGGTACAACGAAATAAGCGCGGTTACGGTCTGCCCGTCGAACTCGAATTTACGGTAGTGCTTGGGTATCTCCACCATGACCATGCCGGATGCTCCCGAAAGGTCGGCGGCTGCTCCCGTGTCCGTCTTGGTGCTGTCTGTCGGGTGCAAGTATGCCGTTACCTTGCCTTCGTCGTTAAGCAAACAGCGGCGCATCAACGACTGAACGGGTAACGAAACGTGCAGTTCGGGTCTGCCAACTCTGACGAGTGCCGGGTCTGCTACGTTTAAGTCAATCTTCACACCATAATAGTAGTCGTAAGGAAATGTAGGTTTCGTGTTACCTATGCCTATGAAAATGCCCATAATATTTTATGTTTTAATACCCCCAAACAAGGGCGTTAGTTAAACTTGTGGCTTTTACCTCGCGTATAATTTCGGGATTCCAGCCTGTTTCAAATCGCGTGCTTATAAACTCGCCTTCGGGCATCCCCCAAAGGTTCACTTCAAGCGTTACCGCCGTTTCTCCGTCGTTCTTCAAACAAAACGGGGTATCTTTGCGGAAGCTGCCGCCGGAAAAGTCCACCTTCCCGGCTACTGATATTTGTGCGCTCACTTGGTCGCCGTTTCTGTTCTGCATAATCTGTCGTTTTTAATAATTGACTTTGCAAAGGTATAAACCTTTCGTGTTATTTTGATACGCTGCGAAATGTTGGCGAAGTGTTTGTACGCGAAGCCGTGAATTTTCGCGTACAAATCTACTTTTTGCCTTAGAAATCTACTTTTTGAGTGAAGAAATCTACTTTATCATGCCGCTAAACGAAAAGTTTTGCTATCGCTCTGCTACGATGTACCATTTTCCGTCGAACATTAGCGTTATCGTTGCGAATGCTCCTAACATATATTCGTCACCTTCGCTTTTGTTGCTATAATTATTATTTCCTAAACTGACTTGCGAACGCCACCATATTTTTGCACCGTTCCCGTTTATCTTCTTTTGGTAGCTTGTGCGGTTTACGATGGTGTACATCCTTGAATTGTTTGGCTTCAAAGGAAGTTTTACGGTTTCCTTGCTTGGAATATCAAGAAAAACCAAAGCAGCGGAGGCGTTTATATCGTTGTTATAGTTGGCATATACTGAAAGTTGGTTAAATCCCCAAACTTGTCCTAATTGTAATGTTCCTATTGTCATAACGCCGTAATCCGCTTGCCACGTCAAAGCACCGTTACCCAAAGAGCCGCTACCATCTTTGTTTAGCTTTATTGCACCATTACCGATGTTTATGCTGCCGTTAAACTCTCCGTCCGTTGCGTAAACCTTGCCCCTAAAAATGCCGCTTGTAGCGTTAATTTCGCCTTCGATAAACGCTTTCGTAGCATGAAGCTCTCCATTTTGCATAACTCGGAAGGGCGCGGTAAATCTGTTTTCCTTGCTCGTTCCAGCCCATATTCTAACTTTGCGTTCTTCGCTGGTGTTGGCTGCTTCTGTTTCGCCGCCCGTGATGCCAGCTACAATACTTTACTTTGTGAATTGCCGTTAGCAAGCTGCACCGTTCCGGCTGTTACTATGCCGCCATCTATTGTGGTCTGTGTATTGTCGTAATAGGTTGCTATTACCCAATCGTTAGCCACAAAAGAACCCGTAGCCCTTGCTGTTGCGCATCGCTTTAGCTGTCCGTTCGTGCTGTCGCCCGTGAGCCAAAGGTCGCCTATATCGTAAGGAGGGTAAGGCTGACTTACGAAAACTTGCCGTTTCCCGTCTGCTGTGTCCTGCGCTTTGCTGGCTGCGTCGTATGCGTCTAACGCGGTTTTATCTTCTATTTTACTCCACAAATATTCTATTTTTGAAAATGAAGAGCTTGAACTGTGTATCGTAATCTTACGATATCTATTTAGTTCCTTAGTTTGGGTATTGTACCACATATCGCCGACGTGCTTTGCTTTCTCTGTAAACGTCCAACTACTTGCAGGGTCTGTCGTCTGAAACCAACTTTCTATTTTACCATCTATTTGGGTGGTTAGGTCGCTTACCGTGTTCGCGAAATTGTTGTTTATAAAGTTCGTCAGCTCGCTGTTGTCTGTGTACTTGCTTGCCTTTTCCCAATCTGAAGCACTAAACGAGCCTTCAAGCCTTTCGATTTTGCATCGTAGGATGTCGCCCGTAGAACCTTGTACCCACAAATCGCCAACGTAATACGGTGTTGTCGGTGTGGCTACGAATATCTGCGCCTTCTTGTTGGCTGTCGCTAAAGCGTCTTTTGCAAGTGCCAACGCTTGGGATAGCTCGGTATCTTGCAGTTCTTGCCAGCAGTAACTTGTCTTGGGTCGCGCTCCTGTTCCTGCCGCCCATTTCTTCTTGACGTATCTCCACACCTTGCCCGTATCGGTGTTATAGAACAAGTCGCCTAAATGCTTTTCTTTTTCCTCGGTCGTAGTCCATTCGCTGTTCGGCTCTGCTGCTTCTGCTGTCGGCTTATCGTAAAGCGGTGAAGGGTTGGTAGTGTAAAACCATTGTTCTATTACTCCGTCTATCTGCTCTTGTATGCCGTTAAGGATACCGGGCAGCGTGTTGTTAATGTAGTCCTTTACTTCGTTTGTCTTGTCATCAACGTCCGAAACGTTCTTTGTAGTTCCGTCGCTGCTGACAAAATGAATAACGCCGCCTATCTCGTCATTATCCAGATCAAAGTAACACTTACCGCCGCCGTTGCTTTCAATTCGTCCCGTTCTGACAAAACGCCCGTTAATTGTAGAACTTCCGTAAGTAAGGCTAACAATTCTTCTGGGTCTGCCTCCGTCTGCGTCTGTCACGACTGAATTAAGCACACCTATAAGGAAATTATAATAGCCTACTTCGCTACAAACTGCCTTTGCCGTTGTGGAAAGCGTTATAACGCCGCTTGCTTCCGTTGTGGAGCATCGGGCGTAGATGTAGTATGCCGTATTCGTGTCAAGTTCGGCAAACGTCGCGCCGTCCAAAAGCCAATACTTCACGCCTTCGGGGTCTATGGCGTAGTGTGTCAATCGTCCGGGCGAAACGTAAAGCGTATTTGCGTCGCCGTTGTAGTTCGGTTGGAAGGTAACGTTTAACAGCGTGAACTGCGTACTTTTCGCGCCTACGCTCAACATCTGCGTATCAATGGAAAGCGGTTTTATCTTCTCGCTGTAATAGTCGCCTTCGGGGTCGAATACCATGCTTAGAAGTTCTTGGGTTGCCCTCCACTTTCTGCGAGCCTTGGTCGGGTCTGCCAACTTGTTTATAGCAATCGTTTCGTTAATCTCCTGCAAGTTGTTTATAACCTTTACCGTCGTACTCTTGGTTACGGTGTCGCTTAGTGTGATGTCGTAGCTGTGGCGTTTCAAGAGGTCGCGGTCTATCTGCGTTATCCTTACGGCTTTGCTTACGCCTATTTGCTCGTCCTCTATCTTTATGAAGTCACCAACGTGTAAAACCTCCGTTGCCGTGTCCTTGCCCCAAAGCTGCGTAAAGAAACCTTCAGTAAGCGATAGTTTGTAGCTTACTTGCGGCTGGCTGACGGTCGGGAGGTATTTCGTTGCTTCCTCGGCTAACTCCTTTTCTGCTTTCGTCCTGTACTCGTCGGGGAGGTTTATGTCGAAAATGCTATACTTGTCGCCCTTCTGAATTTGGAAGGCTGCCATTTCCTCTGACGGGAAAACCATGCCGTTATCGTCCGTAAACTTGTTTATTACGAATGTGTGCGTAGCATGGTCGTAGGTGTGCAAATCAAATTCGTACCCGGCAAGTTGTCCGCTTTCAAACTTAATCTTAGCGTTCGTTCCTGCTATAAGGTACTTTGTACTTTTTCCGTCCTTATTCTTCGTGTTAAGGTCGAACATCGTTTCATCCACGAAAGTAATAACGTCCTTACCTAAAGCCGTAACCGTGCCTACACGCTGGGGCTTAATGTCTGAATAGTTCTTTTCGCCCTCCTTAACTCCGTAAATGCCGATAGATTCCTTATCTTCAAGAAATGAAGAAAGCCGCGTAGTACCCGGAAGGCACAACTTCGTATGTCCGTAGTTACTTCCTAAGTTTTCCGTACCTCCGTAAACGTAAAGGCGATTTGTTATCCCGGCGTTGTTCACGTTCTTACGTGCAAGCTGGTACAAACCCTTACCGCGCCCAAATCGAAGCGTAAAGGCATGGGTTATGCCTACTTGTTTTCTTACGTTGAGCGTGTGGTGCTTTCCGTCTGTGGTAATCTCAAATTCTACGCCGTAGTCGCCGCAAAGCTCCTGCAACACTTGGAGGGCGTTCTTCTCGCTGTTCGTGATGTTCTTATAGTCCGTATCTTTCGGGTACTCGCCTAACGCCCATTTGTTCGGGTAAATGCGGTTTATATTCCAAATCAATACGGCTAAATGTCCTTGTAGGTTTGTGTAGAATGTTTCGCCGTATGCGTTTTCGGGCAAATGGTAATGAACATCTATTAAATCGTACTGCAAACCCTCCAGCCGTAACTCGTAGGAATAGCGGCGTTCGCCGTTCTTCGTCGGTTCGGGCAGCTGGTTAAGTTTGTAGGGCTTGCCGTAAATGCGTGCTGTGTCGCCGATGCGCAAATCTAAAGGCACGGCGGACGAAACGGTAATACTTATAACGTCGTCAGAAAGTAAGGCGGTTTTCTGTGTCGCCTTACTCACTACGCTAACGTTCTTCTTACTTATTAGCGGTATTGCCGTCCCGTCCGGGTGGTAAATTATAATTTGTTCCATACTACGATGCCGTTAGTGGAAAATTCGGTTATCTCTTCAATCACACCGCCGACAATGGCGTAATAGATGCCGTTGTCCGCGTAGGTGTGCTTTATCGCGTTGTCGCCCGTGCAGTCGCCGTAAACGTCCGCCGTTACCTCTCCGTCGCCCCAATAGATAGTAATCATCTTGTCGCTCTTTAGCTCTATCTTTAGTTCGCTGGTGGCGTTGTTCATGCGCTGGTGGCGTATCACTCGCTTAACGGGGTCGGGTTCTTTTAGCTTCAACGAAAAAGTACCTATCATCTTATCGTCGTGCCAACGTTTGGAAGGTGCTACGCCATCTTCGCAGTAAACCTCGTAAACAAGTGGCTTAGTAGGGTGTATCGAAATCATAAGGCGTTGCGTTCCGTCCTGTCTAAGAATGTCGTACACGCGGTTTACTCGCTCCGTGAAGTCCATCTTACCCTTTGCGCGAAGCCAACAGTTAAGCGTTATTTCGCGTGCTTGGTAGCGTTTTTCGCTAAGGTCTATTACCTCGCCATGGTAGTCAGCCCAATCTACGGAGGTAGGTGTCTTTAGCTTTGGAAGGTCTAACACTCCCGTAGAACTTTCTACATGTAAATCAATGTCGTTAAAGCTAACGCCGCCTAAGAAGTATTCAAGTTGCGAAATGTTGTTAAGTTCTTCCGCTATCTCGGCTTCACTTAGCGCAACATCGTAGATTTTCAACTCGTCCAAATCGCCATAGCCGTTTTCTGTTCCGTAAATGTCTTGCACTAAAGCTACGCCCGTTAAGGTGGTCGGCAGGATGAAACTGTCTATTAGCTGCGTGTCTAAGTAGATGCTTACTGCGTTGCCCTGCTTTCTTACCGCGTAATAGCCCCAGCTATCGGGTTCTACGTCTATCCAACTTTCTCGGTAGCCTTTCACTTGGTCAGTATTGCAAAACAAACCTATACGTTTGGCTGTGCATTCGTCCTCGTACTTTCCGGCTTTAATCCATGCTATAATAGTGAAGTTGCCCGAAAGCCGTACTACGTCGTTGTCTATGTCGGCGTGTCCGCTTCCGTCAAAATGGATGCAGTTACCCTGCTTTCCCGTTACAAATGTACAATCAGTTACCGTTGCGTCGTGGCGGTTCTGCGCGTAGTCGTATGCCACTTGTGAACCGCTGGCTTCGTCAAACGGAAGATTTAATATAACGTTGTTCTCTGTTGCCATAATTATTCGCTTTTATCAATGACTTTAATAGTAGCTTTGTCGGTCGCGTCCTTGATTATTGTTCCGCCGTGAAGGAACACACAAACGCGAGCCGCTCCGCTTGCTGTTATCGTTACTTGTGCCCTGTCTGCTACCTCAATGCAGACTACCGCGTTATCGGTTGTCGTTACCTCCAGCCGCGTGTCCTCACGCGCCAAAATCTGCGCCACGTCGAAGCCGCTATAATTTGCCTTGCCCTCTGACGTGCCGAAGGCTATAACGTACTTACCGCTTTTTACGCTGATGTGGTCGCTCATGAAGATGCCGAAGTGCTGGCGTAGCCCGGCAAACTCCGCGCGAAGCTGCGCGGATGGATAGTCGTTTTCTACGCAAAAGTCCAAACCTTTAACGAATAGCGTTAGCAAACGTTCCTTAGAAGGCGCGTTTAGGATGAACTCGTACCACTCGCGGCAAATGCCCTTTTCCTTGGCTTCTGCCGCTAACCTTTTCTTTAGTTCCTTTAGCTCCATGCCTTTAGTCTGTTATACCTTGTGAACGTAGCCCGTTATCGTCGCTGGCTGCTGTCGTAAGGTGGTTTATAATACTTTGTACGCGGTCGGCTATTACGCCTATACCTCTATCCATGTTTGCGAGGTGCATAAGCTGCTCCCGTATTAGCTGAATACTTGTTACTTGGTTCTGCCGTACCGCGTTCGTCTGTCCTGCCAATAGGTCTATACTTTCTTGGCTCGCGCTGGAAATCGCGCCGCTTAGTGTGGAAGGGTCGGTATTATCCAAATCCGTAAACAAGTCTTTATACATATCCATCGCGGCTGCGAAGTTTGCCCCGGCTTCCTTTATGGCGTTCTTAAACCGCGCTTGCTCGGCTTCTGTTAGTCCGTCGAAAGTGCCGTTTCCTTCCTCGTCGAAGCCCACATCTTTTTGAAGCTGTTTTATTGCGTTCTGCAATGGCTTCTCTAAGAACTGCAGTTTTAGGGCGTTTTTGACCGCGTTTTTAAGCACGTCGTTAGCGACATCGCCGAAAGCCTTTGCCGCGTCCTCGCCGCCCTCAAACGCTTCTACAAGTGCGTCGGCTAAGTTGTTGGCTAAGTCGCCAGTGGTTGTTTGCGTGATACTCTGCGTTATTTCTTCTATTATATCTTCAATTTGCCGCCCTGCTTCTCGGTATTGTTCTTCCCATTCTGCTATGCGGTTCTTGTCGCTTTTCTTCTTGCCCTTCTCGTCTGATATCATTCCTTGTATCTCGTTTTGTTGGGCGCGAAGGTTTTGTATTAACGCGCTTTGGTTTTGGTAGACGGTTTCGCCTAAAGCCTTATTTACGGCGTGTTCCAACTCGTTGTAAGCGTTACCCAACTTCTTAACCGCTTCTTGGTGCTTCTTGATTGACCTTTCGGCTTTGCGGTCGCGGAAGTTGAAAAGGTCGAAGGCTGACGAAAGCAACCCTATTGAACCTTGAATAACGCTTAAAGGGTTGCCCGTGGCGATGCCGCTTGCAAGTTGGCTTGCTCCGTCCATCATGCCGCCAATGTCGCCTAATATGGCTTCCGTTTCCTCGTCCATCGAAATACCCATCTTCTTAATGCCGCCTACAACACTATCGAAGCATCCCGATACGAAGTCTATACTACTGCCTATACTCTTGAAGGCATCCTTAAAACCTTGGCTTACGCTCTTGGTTTGCCCGGTTTCCTTATCTAACGCGGCTTGAAGTACGTTTAGCTGCTCTTCGCCCTCAGTGGTTATCTTTAGTTCTACCTTCTGCTTGTTAAGTTCGGCTATCTTGTGGCGCAGGAAGTCTATGTAGGTCGAACCTTGGCTAAGAAGGTCGGCGTATGCGTCCTTTGCTGAACCTGCTAATATCTCATCGGAACTATTTACCGCGTCCGTATAGTCTTGGTATTGCTTCTTCTTTTCCTGCAAGCTCTTTACAAACGGATCATCGCTCTCTAACAACTTTTCGGCTTTCATCACTGCGCGTAGTTCCGAAAGGCTGTTTTTCAACGATAGGAAGGGGTTACGCTTTTCCAACTCATTACGCGCGTTCATCAGCTGGTCGTTAATCGCCTTTAGGTCTGTCGGGTTGAACTGTGCGGAAAGGTTTATTTTCTTGTTGTTTATGTCCTCCAACAGCTTTTTAATTGTGGAACTACTTAGGCGTGAAATGTCGCTAAACAACTGATTCCAGCTTTCTGTAGCCATAAGGCGCGAAGCTGCAAGTTTGCTTAGTTCCTCCTGCTCCTTGGCGTTTATCTGCGAAATCATGGCTAAGTTGCCTTGTTTCTCGGCTTCCGCGCGTTGCTGGCTGTACTTCTCTTGTATTGCGGTCTTCTTCTGCTGGTAGCTTTGGTATTCTTCTAAAAGTTTGTCGTACTGCTCGCTTCCGCTGCGCTTGGCGTATTCTTGGCGTTTCTTCTCCAAAGCTGCTAACGCGGCTTCGGCTACCTTCCGTTCTTCCTCGGTGGATGCTTCGGCTGCTTGCTTTGTCAAAAGTTCTCGGTTACGGGCGTAGCTCTCTTCAAAGTCTAACTTTTCTTGGAGGTAGCCTGCGTATTCCTTCAGAAGTTCGGCGGTTTCCTTCTTCGCCTGTTCCTTGGTGTCCGTTTCCTTGGTGTCTAAACGTTCCTTCTTGGCGTTGTCTACGTCTGAGTTGTCGTTCTTCAAATCCTCACGCTTCTTGGCTATTACTGCCAACTGTTCGCCTACGGTCTTGCACTGCTCCAGCTCCTTGTTTAGTTGCGCGTCGAAGTCTGAAAGTACGGCTTCTTTTGTGGCTTCCGCTATCTCGTTGTTAAGCGTGGATAGGTTCTTCAAATCGGTAGCGGTTTTCTTAGCCTTGCTTTCGATGCTTGTGCGTTGTTTCTCCAAATAGTCTAAGTAGCTTGTACCGCCTTTGAGAAGGGCGGCAAACTCGGTTGGTGCGGCTTCCCTTACGGTCTTGTCCTCGCTCGTTACCCATTTTAGGTACTTGGCGTAAAGCTCCTTTCGTGTCTTTAATTCTTCCGCGTATGGGTCTTTTGTGGTTTTACTACCTCCTGTATTTTCCTTTGTTCCCTTTTTGCTTCCGCTCCCTCCAGCCTTCAAGATATTAAGCGCGGCTATTTCCTTATCTGTTAGCTTCAGTTCGTTTTCAACGTATTCAACGGTTTTGTTCAAATCCGCACGCGCTTGGGTGTGGATGGTGTTGTTTGTTTTTCTTGCCTGCTGGATACGGTATGCGTTAATCTTATCTATTGCGGCTTGCGTAGGTTTGAACATACCAGCCCCACTTTGACCGCCGCCCCATTGGTAGTTGGCTTCTTTGTCTGTTACTCCAGCCTTTTTCCATTCGTCGGGCATCTGCCCGTTAACTGTAAAGTAGCTTCCACTTTTCATTTTTTTGTAAAAACCTCCGCCTTTTACGGTATTATCCGCGTTAATAACTTGTTTGTAATACTGTTCGTATGCCTTCGTTTGTAGTTCTTGTAATGCCATAGCCTTGGCGCGTAACTCCAACGACTTTATTACCTTTGGCGTATTGTTAATAAAAACATCGTCTGCGTCCTTCACGTTGTACACCGCCAATTCAAGCCCGTTTAACGCGCTTTGGTTGGCTTTTATCCATTCCGTTTTTTCGGCTTGTGTTTTTAATTTCATGTATTCGTTGCGAAGCTCGGCAAACTTTCCTACCAAATTTGCGCTTTTAGTTGCTGTCGCATCGTGGTATTCCTCAAAAGCTTTGCGCATTGCTGACGTTGAAACGGTGGCTTCGTTTGTTTCCTTGCTGAACTTAGAAATAAGATAGATTATTCCCGTTATGGCTGCTGAAAGCCCCAACGTAATAGCAGCCATGAAAGCGGTTGCTGCTGCTGTTGAAATGCCCAAAGCCGCAGCAAGCCGTGCGTTTGCTGCGGTAAGCATGTCCTTTGCCTTAGCTACTATTACAAGTTGGAAGGCACTATTTTTGTTAAGCTGCGTATAGGCTGTTTGCAAAGCCATAGTAATACTCATTAGGCTCTGCACCTTTACCATAATGCGCTGTAAGTTCTCGTTCTCTCCTGCAAAAAGTCCCATAGCTCCCGTTACGGCTTGGTAGCCGCTGGTCATAAGCGTCAAGCCACTAATAACCCCGGCAAACATCTTGTTAGGGTTTGCCAATACGGTAGCTTGCTTGTTTGCCGACTTCATGGCGGCTGTAAGGCGTGCTACTTCCTGCTGCTGTTTGGCGTACTCCTCCGTTCCGCGCTTCCCTGCTGCCGCCATCTGCATAAGTTCTTCCTTCGCCTTGCGTAGCTGGGTACGGATGGATTCGTACTTGTTGTTCATGTTGTCTAAAGCCGCCTTGCGTTCGTTTAGGGCTTGTTCCTCCTTCAGCAGCGCGTCTGCTTGCTGTCCTGCTTCGTTTATAATTTGCTGGCGTACTTTAATTTCTTTCTCCAACTCGCGGCGGCGGTTCTGAATGTTGGTAAATTCCTTTTCCGCTCCGGGTGTCATGTAGGCTGTGTTTAGTGCCTTACCCAATTCGTTGTACTGCGCTTTAAGTTTCCTTATCGCCGCGTCGTTGGTGTCTACAATGGTGTCTATTTGTCTAAAGCCCTTGTCTATCGCCGCTTTCGCCGCTTCAAAGACTTTTTCTATATCCTTGCCGCCCTTCACTGCTTCCGTGCTGAACGTTTGGATAGCCTTCTTACTCTCGCTTAGTACTTGCAAAAGTTGTTTGTTTGTTCCCGAAATCTCGAAGGACAAACCGCCGCCTTGTATGTTCATCGGTTGAAACTGTTTATAATTTTCATTACCTCGTCCGCGTTGTCGTCCGTAAGCACTATTTCGGTATCTTCCTTTTTCGTGTCCTCGTCCTCAACTCCGGGCGCGTCTATTAGCATCCTTTGCACCGTCCCCCACGGTATGCCGTGCAGGAGGTAGTCCAACGTCCAGCCGAAGTGCGAACACACCGAGCCCCGTCTGCCGTGCGGACTTTTTAGCCCTGTTCCTCTATAAGATTTGCTATCGGGTCGCTTGTGCGTGCTGCGCTCATCAATCTTATAGAGTTTATAAAATCCCCTAAGTTGCTTACGTTTGTTATCAATATGGCAAGCGTTAGTAACTGCGAAGGTGTTACGCTGTGACTGAATAGTGATGTAAGCCGGGCTAAACGCTTTTCGTTGGGCTTGCGTACAAAGTAGCCGCCTTTGTTGGTCACGTCGTAGTAATCTTCACCTAAAACGGCGGTAGCTACCACTTTGGCGAGTTTCTTGGCTTCCTTGTTTGCCAACTGCTTCGCGGTCGCTAAATAGTCATCGTCGTTTAGCTTGGTTTCGTCTATGGTTATTTCAAGCCAAAGCAAACTAAGGCGGTCAAGCGTGGATAGGGTCGGTTCTGCTATTCGGTAAACCTTCTTTTCCTTCACTTGCTCACGCTTTCGGAAAAAGCCCCAAAAGCCGGGCTTCCGTCTGCGGTAGATTACTTCAATATCGAAAGTAACGCCTTCGTTTATCATCTGCCTTAACTCGCCTTGCTCGCGTGTAAGGTTGTCTAACTTTTCGTTCTCCATGCTGCTTTAATCGAAGAAAGCCCCGAAAACAATGTAACGGGGCTTTCGGTTGATAATCGGTTTGTCTGTCGCTGGGTTAGGATTTTACTTCTTTGCTGGTTTCTACCATTGCTTGCAAGTTGGCTTTGTCTTGGTCTGAAACCTTGCTTACATACAACTTTTTCAAGCCCGATGTAGTAGGTTTCATAACTGTTGCCGTTACTTCAATGAGAAGTAAGCCTTTCTTTGAAAACTCGCCGTTAAACTTGGCTTTAAGTTTGGCGCGTGGAACTTGGAACTTTAAGCCTTTCTTAGGAAGAATGATAAGCGATTCTTCTACCTGTGCTTCTGCGTCGGGGTATGCCCATACGTCGGTTGCTACCTCGCCGCCGAAAAGTCGTTTAAGACATTCCAGCGTGGGGTTCATAACGGAAAAAGAAAACGTAATCTTTCCTGCTTTAGAAATTTCTTCTATTGCGTCGTCTTCCTCCTCTGCGTAGAACTCGGTACTTTCTCCGTCCTCCTGCGCCATCTTCGCGGTGTCCTCGTAGGTTAAACCGAATTTTGTGTACCCGGTTTGCGTGAAGTCGGCTTTTGCTGGTTCGCCGGACTTGCCTAAAATCGCGGCTAAACCTAATGTTACGATATTCATGTTATTTCTGTTTTAATGAATGTTCCAACTTATCCGTATGTTACGGTAGTGCTGGTTTACTTGATGCTCTTGTAATACGATGTCGCTCTCGATCCAAAATTCAAGGTCGGCTATATTCTGCATGTCTAAGTAGCTTACAAGTGCGTCCCCAATCTCGCGCAGCCGCTCCCGGTCTGCCTTCCGCTGTTCCTTTCCGCGTATCTTTACCTTTAAGTCGGATGCGTAGATGTTTACGTTGGAAGTTCCCGTTTGTGGCTTGTCGTGTGTTACGGTTATGGTGTTAATAACTATATCCTCAGTTTCGCTGTCATCGGGGCGTTCGCCCTGCGTGCAAACGATGCCGGAAATATTCACTACTCCCGTACTCACGGCTTCCGCTACAATCTTGTACAGAATATCGTCCGTATCTATGGAACTGCAATTTTTCACTACTCAAATGCTTTCTTTACGTTAGTAACTAAATCGGCTAATTCTTTGGCGATGTTCTTCTCTGCTTGTTTCTCGGCTGATGTAAGCACGTCGCGCCCTTTGCTCTCAACGTGAACCGCGTAGTTCATGCCAGCTACTACCACAAGCGCGTAGCCTTGCGTTTGCTGTCCGACTTGCTTGGCAAGTTCGTAGCCTACGTTAGAGCCGTTGTAAATGGCGTTCTTTGGCTGCTTGCGCTCGCCGTTTGGCGGTACGTTATCAAACGTACTCATAGCGTGCTGTTTGCCGTCCACGAAAACAACGTAGCCAATAGACGAGCGAAGGTTGCCCGTTTGGTCTGTCCAGTCGTTCTCGTGTGGAAGGCGTGCCAACTTAACGGCTTCCTCTCCAACACGGCAAAGGCTTTCTATTATCTGCTTGTCTATCTCCTTCAGAAGAAGGTTAAACAAGTTGTCTATATCGCTTTTGAATTGTGCCGTTATACCCATAATCTTGAATGTAACCTACCTTTGTCGAACTTCAAGCACTCGCCCGAAATCCTAACCTTTCCCGTAATCTTAGCTTCTGTCATGCTCTCTTGGCTAAGCAACGCCGAAGGCTCTAACGGCTCATCCGCTATCGCTACTTCCGTCCCTTCGGGTATTCTCTCAACTCCTACGGGTATTTGGATAAGCGACGCGAACGTAACAAACTTTCCGCTTGCAGCCTGTATCTGCGTACCCTTACCGTTGGTTTCCTCACGGCATCGGCTGTGTAAAGTCCACGCGCCGCCGCTGGTGTGCCAGCTGCCGTTAGCGTCCTGCACGGCTTCGCCGCCGCTGGTGCGCTTGTAGAGGTAGTGGGGGTATTGTCGGTTTATTACGTCCGTTACCATCTGTTGCTTCTGTTTCTGACCTTTGGCGTAGTCATTGGCGTAATGCCCAATTCGCTGCAAGTCTGATTATACCAAAACTTTATAGCTTCCCAATTCCACGAAACGGAATAACCGCCTTCGCTGACGTTGGCAAGTGGAATAATAGAGCCGAACTCCTTGCAAAGGGCGCGTTTTGCGGTTGTTGTATCTACTTCCGCGTCCGGGTCGGGTATCGCGTCTTGCTGGTTGGCTAACATTAAATCCACGTCGCCGCCTTCAACTCCAAAGCGTGAAACGGTACGGGAAAACCATTCTTTGTATGTCATAAGCTAAAGGGTTAAACCCGGAAGGGCTTTTACTTGTGGGTTCAAGCCCTCCAGGTTGTGGTTAGTGATTCCATGTCGCGCTGTTGGTTGAAAGCAGCCACGAACGCGAAGAAGAAAGCCACGCAGGGAAAGCGTTAGCAATACCCATTGTTACCTCCTCTAACGGCTCTTCGTTGGCAAACTTCTTGATAAGCGTGTGACCATTCAAAGCCTTAATAGCGGCTGAGCCCTTTACGTTCATGTCCGCTGGCTTCTTCCAATAGGTCTGCCCCAAAACCTTGCTTTCGCTGAACATTACCACGTTTTCGGCGAATGGGTTGCCGCTGAATGGTCGGCTACCATCGCCCAATTCGATAGTAATGTCTTGGTCTATTACGACAATCTGCAAACCGCGAAGGTAAGACAAACCGCGAAGGGCTGTGTTTACTTGCTCTACGCTTGGGGTCTGCTGGATGCCGAGCGCGTTGGCTGCGAACGAAGCGCAAATTTTCTGTACCTCCTCACACTCCGTAAAGGTTGCGAAGGTATCAAGCGACATAAAGGCAAACTTCAAGTTATGCCCCTTCTTCTTAGCTGCCTTAACGACAGCCTTAAAGTCCTTGGTAATCGGCTTCGCTGATGTGGAAGTCGCCCAATTTGCCGAACCCGTTGCGTAGCCTACCTTCTGGTCGTCTGGCAGCAAATAATCTACGTCGTATTCGCTAATTACGCTTACGTTGTTAGTGTTTGAAAGCGTAATCTTACCCAACGAGATAGACTGTAACGCCATCCACTCCAAACGGGCGGCTACGGCTGTCCAGCAAAAGTTGGTATCTTCTGCCCATGCGTCCACCAAAGCGCGAAGGTCGGGGTTCTGTGAAGTCATGGCTACCATGATGTCGTAGTCGTTCAGTTCCTCGTCGTTCTTGGTGCGCTTTACGGCAATCTTGGGAATATCGCCCTGTATGCGCTGAATTGCTTCGCGCGTCTTGGTGTCAATGGTCGCGCCCCTTGCTACCAAATCGGCGGCAATCTTCAAGCCTACTTGCGTTTCCAACGCCTTCCATGTCAAAGTGTAGGTTTCCTTCAATGGGAAAAGCGTAGGGTAGTAGTAGGGCTTCAAGTCGTATGTATTGATAACGGCTTGCATGTCGCGTTCGTTAAGTCCGCGCATTAAAGTTCCTATCATAACTTACTTTTGTTAAAATATGAAAATATTGGGAAGTGCGGCTTTAATATCGTCGCTTACTGCCGGGATGACACTCCCTTTGAACTGACCAATAGTAACGGCTGTTACAAAATGGTTGTTAAGGGCTTCCACGTCGTAGCTGTCGCCCGTCATGGCTTTCGGCTTGTACTTGAAGGCTGCGCCGCTGGCTGCTTGTGCCTTGGCTTCTACAAGTGCGTCGCCTACCTTCACGGCTTCGCCGAGGGTAGTGCCTACGGTTATTGTGTCGTGGGTCGCTTCGCTGCTGTCAATGCCTGTAACGGCGTAAGCCTTGCCGCCTACTTTGACCATTACGAAATCGCCCTTTTTGAAGTGATGACCTTTTGCCACTTTGTAGGAAGTGGCGGCGTTGGTCGCTTCTTCTGTTACTCGCGCTGTCTTGACTGCGTGAAAAAGCCCGGCTTCGTCCTTGCCTATAACCGTGCCTTCCTGCAACACTCCACCAGCTACGAGTTCTGCGGAACAAACGGTTACACCGTTCGGAATGTCCGCCAAATTGTGTGTGCAAGCGTGTACTACGCGCTTGTCCTGCTTGCGGTCTATTCTTAAACCCATGTTTGTGGAATTTTTACGTTAGACATCTTTGCCCGTTAGGGTCTTGTTGTTACTCTCTGCACGCTCCTTGATATAGTCTGCTACGCCGCTACTAATCCCGTCTTTGTTCACGGCTCCAAAGATGGGCTTTTCGTGTCCTTGCAGTCCGCTGTCGGCGTGTTCCTGCTGCAAAGCTGCGATGTCGCCTTGCACTTCTGTTAGGTAGCTGTTGAAATCGTCATCGTTGGCAAACGTGGTGTTAGCGCGGTCGAAGTTGCGCAGCATCATTTCACGCTGCCGCCCGTCTACCTTGGCTTCGTCCAACTTGGCTACAAATAGTTCACGTCGCGAAGTAGCCACCTTATCGGCGTTAAGCGTGGTAATGCTGTCTTGCACGCCCTTCAGCTTGCTGTCAATAAGTTTGCTTATCGCGTCCAGCGTCACCGCTCCGCTGTCTGCTGGCTTGTTGGGGTCGGGCGCAGGATTAGGGTCGGGCGTGTTCTTCTCCTTGAAGTCGTACTTACGTCTAAGCCCTTCTTCGTAGGTGTCGTTAGCCTTCTTAATCTCCGCGTCGGCTGTCCTCCGCCATTCCGTTACAAATCCGTTCACCTTGTCGGCGGTAAGTTTATCTACGACTTGGTTAGCTTCTTCTTCGCTTGCAACCTGTAAACCGATAGCGGCTGCCAACTGCTGCAAACCGTCTTTACGCACGCCTTGGAACTTAGCCACAAGTAGTGCTAAAATCTTTTCTTGTAATTCGTTCATAAACTATTGAAAACTAATTTTTCTTTGCAAAGGTAGCGTATTAAGGTGATACGATTAGCAAAAGTTTTCGGCAAACACTTCGCCAACACTTCGCCACTTTGCAAAAATACCCCTTAAAGTTGCTTTTTCGGTTAAGCCGTTTTTTCTGCGTTCTAAGGCATTATTTTTCTTTCGGTGTTTTCTCTATCGGCTTGAATACAAAAACGCCGTGTAAGGGCTTGTTATGGTGTTGTACGCCTTTTGTTGTGTTATGGCTGGTGTCGCCCTTGTTGTGGAAGTTTGTTTTTGCTCTCTATGGGCTTGCAAGCTGCCGCGTTTTGTCTGTTGCCCCTGCTTCTGCCATTTTCGTGAAGGCGCGAAAATGGTTTGTTCTTGCTATTTCTCCTTTTGCTCCCTCGCTCTCGCGTGTACGCGCGTGCGCGTTTCAACGACAACAACAATATAATAGATATAGATAATAGATATAGATATAAGGTTGTTTTAGCTTGTTTCAAGTTGTTTTAGGTTGAATTGGGTTGTATGTAGGTTGTTTTAGGTTGTACGTTGGTTATCCTTTGGTTATATGTCGGTTACTTCCGCTTATCTGTATAAATGGCTATGAAAACATAACTATTTCGTTCTGAAATCGTGGTTTTCATGCTTTTTCTTCGCTCTGTGTCTGTTTTTCGCTTGCGTTCTGCAAATAATTTAGTAATTTTGTGGCGTTGTTCGGGGAGAAATCCGGGCAACATAAGGAAGCGTTAGGTTTTTTGTATTTGAAAATCGCCAAATTTCACAAATAACGAAAAATGAACCTTACGCGCGGAGTCGTATATCCATACTTGAATATAACGGCAAAGCGCGGCTATACGGTTTATTTTCGTTAGGCGTTTGGCGATGCCTCAAATACGTAAACCTATATAGTCCGCGCTTCTTTATGCGGTTAAGTGAAATACTTGCTTCGGGCGGTGGGTGCAAAATTACTAAATTCAGATGAAAAAATTACTTTTTTCGTTACTTGCTGTCTTGTTAGTATTCTGTGGTTGCTCCAAAGATGACAACGAAGAAGGAAACTACACGGAAAAGCAACAGAAGGCGTTTGCCCTTTTTAATGGAACTTGGGCAGATGTTCAATTCTCAAACCTCGGCACTTATCCCGGTGCGGAACTCCAACCCGAACCCGATAAAATAGTTTGGGGTACTCACTACAACACGGAAAGGGAAATAAAGACGAGCAGCTATATGGAAGGCGAAAAAACGAGCTTCTATGCGCAGGGCGAATGTAGCTACTTCCGTGTTGCTTATAAAGGTGAGCCGTATGAAGAAACAAAATGTTACTACTACGTTACCCCTTCTGCAAATACTTTGTCGCTTTGGTCTGTATCTGAAAACAAGATGCTACACACCTACGAACTAAGTATAAAAAGCGAAAAGCAATTCTATTTGTATCAATCGGGGATAACTCTTCCGTATATATTTGAAAAGCAATAATCAAGCGAATAACACGTTTTGAGTAGTTCTCGCTATTGTAAAATATAAAAGCCGTCGCGTATCAATGTAACGCGGCGGCTTTGTCTTTCTGCGCTGGCTGCTGTATCAGCCAATCGGCGTAATAAGTCCAACGGTACAACCGAGGGCGGCGGCTATGCGGTAGAAGGTAGAAACTTTCGGTTCTATCTGTCCGCTTTCGATGCGCGTTATATAGGCGCGGTCTGTGCCTAACCTCCGCGCTAATTCAGCCTTGCTAATCTTGGCTTTCTTCCGTGCGTCCTCAATTATCGCGCCCGTATAAAAGGTATAGGCGCGTTCTTCCGCTTCGGCTCGCTCCGGCGTTCCTTCCTTGCCAAAGCGTTCATCTATCAAAGCGTCAATGTCGTAAAAATCCTTTTTAATCTCTTTTGCTTGCATAATATTCTTCTTTTAGTTTTAATGCCTTCTTAATCTCGTTAGCTGGTGTCTTTTGGGTTTTCTTCTGGAAGCCGTTAAATAATACTACAATCTTGTTACCGTCAAATACAAAGAATATGCGGTAGATGTTGCTGTTGTACTCTATCCGTACTTCAAAAAGCCCGTCGCGTATCGCCTTTATAAACTTGGTCGGTAGGCGGTCTTGTGTGCGTAGCAGCATCAGAACGTATAATACCTTGTCTTGCGTCCCTTTGTCAAGTTCGGCAAAGAAGGTGTTAAAGTAGTCCTTATATGCTATAATTTTCCTGTTCATTGGTTTTGTACTTTTGTTGTTGCAAAGATAGTAAATGTTGTAATACTATACAACAAAATACCCGATTATTTTAGTCTAAATAGTTATGTTTGGGTACGCTTGCGCCCTTTTTACCGTTCTTGGCTGCGTCCGTGTGGTTACGTTTGGTTATGGGCGTACCGCTCGCGGCTCTAAAAAGTTTTGCGTAAATGCTGGAAAATGGCTAACTTTGTGCAAACAATATAATTATATGGAGCGTGTACGACTGACAAAGGAAGAAAAGCGCGTGTTACGCTGGCTACAACGTAATAACGGCGGTAAATTGAAGCAAATAGAAAAACTTGCTTTCGCCCCTGCTGTGCGTTCGCTTGAACAAAAGGGCTTGGTTCGTGGCTTTTGTTCGGAAGAGGTCGGGTTTGTTGATGCAGCCCTCACTGAAAGCGGCGAAACTTATATTTTCTTTAATCCACGTTTGCAAAATCCTATAAATAGGAATAAGGTAACAGCCATTGCTGCTTGTATCTCTGCACTTGCTGCCGTTCTCGGTCTGCTGGTCGCTTGCTCCGTAATCTTCAAATAATACGCTATATGAATTACAAAGAATTGATAGATAAAACGGTATTCGACTTTACCAAAGATGCCGCTATTATCGAAAGAATAACCAAAGTAAACCCTTCGGACAAAGAGAAGGTAGCAAAGTATAAAAAGGACTGCCACCCGGTAGGAAAAGCGGAAGATATAGAAGAATTGGCAGAACTTCTCAATAATAAGGAACTCCGCAAAGCTGCAAAGAAATTGCGTGATGAATTGTGGGCAGACTTTGATAGGCGTGCAAGCGAAGCCCGTAAGAAAGGCTTAATTATAGACTAAGAAGGAAGGGCTTAACTTGCCCTTCCTTCTTATTTTTCCTTCGCTATAAATCCATTTGACTTCAACCAATTTTCTAACGTGCCTTGCCCCGTGTCCTTACAATACTTTAGTATCTTGTTTAGCTCGGAAATCTTAACCTTGCTACCATCTGCACGTTTAATACCTCCGTCTATAAGCCCTTGCCGTAATCCTGTCTGTTGGTCGCTGTAAACCTCGTTGTATAGGTTCTTTCTTACTGCTGCTAAAACCTTGTCGGCATCAAGTCCTAACCGTTGTATAACGAAATCGTAGTTATTGACCATGCGGTTATATCCCGTTGAGTTGCGGTTTGTTATATATTGTGGGTGTGGCGTTTCCTTACAGCCTAAAGTTTTGTAGAACTCCGGCAAAGTCTTACGCGCTACAAACTCGTTGGCTAACTCCATGTAGCTGCGTTGGGTGTCTGTAAGTACCATGTTTCCCCGTTTGTTTCTGTTGTGCGTAATCTCATGCCAAAATGTAGCCATACCATCGGCTTCGTCGTCTGTTATATCTGCTGACCGCTTAGAGCCTATTTTGCCTAACGCTGCCTTCACGTAGCCTAAACGGTCTTTTGTAAGGTATAGCCGTCCGTCCATCCACGTTGAACCATTGTTGCGTGGGTCTGTTTCTTCTCCTAATTGTAGGTCGCCGTTCTCAAACCATTTTTCTTTAAGCCCTGCGTTTATCTTTTTGAAAGTGGCATCTACTTCGGCTTCGGTCGTGTATTTCTTCTTTATTGCTGGGTGCGGCTTGTCGCCGCTGGCGTTTACAACTGCTGCAAGCCTTGCCACCACTGCACTAAACGCCGCCTTTAGCTTGCTTGTACAATCTCCGTAATAATGCGAAGTCGTAATAGCGTTGTCGCGCAGTTCCTTCTCGCAAATGTCCGTAATCTCCTTGTTGCCCTTGGCTTCGTTTTGGGCAAAATAGTAAAGTTCGGTATATGCGTCTTGCCATGCCGACTGCCTTTTTGTTCCTAACTCGTCCAGCCTTTCCACCTCTGCCAATAGCGCGGCGCGGTTTCCTGCCGTGCGTAGGCTCTCCACGTTGGAAATGTCTAAGCCGAAAGCATAAGCCCAACGTTTAAGCATGGCGATACGTCCGTCAAACTCCGTGCAGGGCTGTACGGTGTTCATCGTCTTGGTTGGAATAATCGGGTTAAGCCCTCCTTCAATCTTGCCGCCTACAAAGTTGTCGCGAATGTAGTAAGGTTGCGACTTCCAACCTTTGGAACGTTCTAATATGCTGTCTATGTATTCCCGGAACTTGCGCGGAACGTCCACAACAGAACGGCGTGAAGGCATACTTTTGTAGGCTGTGCTGCGTACAATAGCCTTTAAGCGGTTGGCGCGGTCTTGGTTGTACTCGTCGTAGTCTGACAATATAGGCACAACGTAACAGCGGCATTGAGGATGCCAGCCTACAAACTTGAACGTTTTAGGGTAATCGCCCCATAACTCGTCGCAAATATCCACCAAAGGCACGGGTTCGCCCTTGCTGTTCATTATCGTGTGGTTGTTGCTTAAACAAATGCGCAAACCTACAACAAAGTCCAACTTCTGCCACCTCAAAAACTCGCTTTCGCGGTAAGCCATGTTTATTTCCGTCCGTGCCAATCGCTGCGCGTTTTTGGCTGAACTCCTGTAAACGCCTTGCCCCGGATGGTACATCTTGGCTGCTTTGCTCAACCTCAATACGCCGCCCTTGTCGCGAACACGGCGGTAAAGGCGTTTAGGCTCTTGGAGGTAGCTGCGCAAATCGCGGCTTAACTGCTGCGCATCCCTTCCGTCGCCGATGGCTACGTCTATGCCTAATTCTATGGCGGCTTTCATGTCCTCTGCTTGTTTCCATACGCGCTCGCTTAGTCCCATGCCCTCAACCTTGCGCCGTTGGAAGGTATTAAGGGCTTCTAAGTTCCTGCCTTGGTATTGCTCTAACTCCTCTTTCGTTAGCTTGGAAGTGCGAAGAATAGAGCCTAAAAATGCGTCGTTCTTGTATGTCGCCGCCAGCCACTCGCTTTGCGTCCCGGAAGTAATAACGCTTTCCACCTTCTTTGCGAGCCGTTGCATGATGCCCTGCGCTTGCTTCCGTGCGCGTGGGTACTTGTCGAAGGAAAACACGGCTTCGCCTTCGGGTGCGTCCAAACTCGCGCCCAATCGTGCGTATTCGTCGCATGCTGTCTTATAAACGCGGTCTATCTGCCGGGCGTACCGCTCGGTATTGGCGTAGTGGCGTGCGTCAAAGCCGCGAAGTTGTATTATAAGCTGGTTTCTTACGTTGTCCGGCATAGTTATTTTCTTTGGATTTGGCATATAAGCGCGTTTCTTGCTTTGGGTATGGAAACATACACATTGAACACGAAAACGCGCTTATATGGTCTTAAAACGTGTTGTTTTGATACGCTTGCGCTTAAAATGTGGGTTCGCCCTGCTGGTAGCTGCTTTCTTTGGCTTCGTCGGCTTCGATTTCCTTTAGCTCCTCGTCCGTATCGTCTGCCCAGCCCAAACGCTGCACGGTTGCGCGTCGGCTCGCTATTTGCCGCTGTCCGTTGGCTGCTTGCAAAATATTTATCTTGCTAAGTTCATCTTCGATGATGTACGGCGTTATCTTTGGTTCTATAATCAAGTGGTCGGCGGCTTGCTTCCAGTCTAAGTTGGCTTCGGCGAAGAAGGCTTTAAGTACGTTTATACGGCGTTGCAAATAGTCTGCAAACACTTCGTTTTTGTCCTGTACTTTGAGGTGCGCGTCCATGAAGAGCAATTTTAAGGCTACGCCGCTAACCGCTCCTATACCTTTTACCGTATCAAATGAAATATCGGGCGTTTGCGTTATGGTGTAAATCATGCGCAGGAGCGTGTCTATTTCAAGTTTCACGCTTTCGGGTGCGTTCTGCCATGATAGGTAGGTTGCTTCCGCTCCGTCCTCGCCCTCAATAATGCCCCCAGCTTCTCCTTTACGGCAAAAACCTTTTATGCTGCCCTTTACAAATATCTTGGGGCTTGCGTGGTAGTCGTTGGTATCGGCAAAGTTGGAAAGCAGTTTTTCCAATCTATCTATAAGGCTTTGCACGTCCTCCCATTCTACTTGTGGCTGGCTGGCGTAAATCACGGGTATTTTGCCTATCGTGAGCTTCTTGGGGTAGCCTTCCACCATTTCCCAATTATTGCCGGAAGTGGCGGTTTCAAGCCCTTTGCACGTCCATAAGTAGTGGTTATCCTTGGTGTACGTTTCAAAGTAGGTGCGCGTAACGAGGTCGCGGTCTTTGCGCGTGAACTGACGCGAAAAAGCCACGAGGTCGCGTGCTTCGTCGAAGTATGGGTAAAGCCTATCGCCGAACATCGGGCTAAAGATGGCTACCTTGAACTTGATGTTTTTCTTGAAGCCGTAAAGTTCGTGCGTGTCCGTTTCCACAGGATACCAAAGTTCGGCTACCTCGGTAGTGCTGTAAAGGCTTCGCGCTACCCTGCGGTTAAGCGTGCCTTCCTTGACATCGTAGAAAACGCGCTTTATAGCGTTCAAAAGTGCCTTTTCCTTCTCGTCTGTCGGGTTGGCGTTGTAGGCTACCGGGTTGCCAAACGTGAAGGCTACCGCGCGTTTTGTGATGAGTTTCTGCATGCCTAACGCTATACGAGCTACCTTCTCAATCCTAAAGCCTTGTTCGGTTGTTTCCTCTACGTTGGGGTTGATGTTCTTAACCTCGCCGTACTCATCGCTGTCCTTATCCACTACTACCAACTTATCCGGGCGTTTTAGTGGGTCGTTGATGTCGTGCAGCTTGGGGTCGTACTGCGCGGCATACTGAATGGTATTAGGTTCGGGCGTGGTGCGTCCGTTCCTCAACTCGTTTATAGCTCCCGTAATCTCGCCTTCGCCTTTGGCTACCTTGGCTAAAAGTTCTTCTATTGTCATAATCGCTCTTTGTTATGTTATGGAAATATGTTGCTTAACTTCTGCGGCTTTCCGCTTCGCTTCTCTACTGTACCCGTTAAAGCGTCGGGCGCGTCATCGTGGGCGTTCTTGCCTACCTTCTTGTACTGCGTTATATCTTGGTGGAACTTCGGGTATAGGTGTTCCCAGCCTTTTGGAAAGTATGTTAGGTTCTGCACCTCTGCCGAATGGTTAAAGATGCGTTCGTCCTTGTTTAACGTTTGATGAAACCACGTTACGGCGGTCTTGCTGTTGCCCAATAATCGGCACTGCTTTTCAACGTTACGCGCAAAGCCGCGCCCCCCGTTGTTGCTCTCTACTATCGCTTTTTCCACTCCGTGCCGCGTGAGGAGCCGTGCTGTTTCCGGCTCTGTCGTTTCCATTGGTGCTTGGGTATAGTAAACGTCAAGTACGAAATTTCCTATTTCCGTTTCAACGTAAACAATAGTACAAAGGAAGTCCGCGCCCGTGTCTGCCGTGTCCGTGTATGACTTGGTAACGTGCTTCTTCGTAATTGGCAGTACTTCGTAGGTCTTGAACTCACGTTCATACATAAGTCCCGTTAATGGCTTCGGGTTCTGCATGTACTGCGTATCGAATACCCACGGGTTTTTATCTTTCAATTCGTGAAGCTCTTGCAGCGTGTGTTTGAACTCCCAAAGCGGTACTTCTTCGCCTTTCTCGTCTATCTCAATGACAGGAAGGCTTAATACTTCCCATTCGTCTGGCTCTAACTTTTGAAGGTAGCCGCAAAGGTCATCTTCGTCCAAACGCTGCATAATGATTATAATTGGCGTTTTGCGGCTATTCACGCGGTTGCGTATGGTCGTTTCAAACTTTTGGTTTACCTTGTCGCGTACTAACGCGCTTCGGGCATCGTCCGGCTTAATCGGGTCGTCTATGACTATCGCGCCGCCGAAGGCTTCACTTCCTACCGTTGCAAGTTCTTCTACCTCGGCGGCTAACTCTTCTTCGTCCTCCTTATCAACCAAACCAGCACCAAAGCCCGTTACCTGTCCGGCTGAACTCACGGCGTAAAGTCCGCCGCCTTCCGTAGTCCACCATTTGCGCGTGTTCACGCTGGTAGGCATCGTTCCCGGAAACAAACGGCGGTAGCTGCTTTCGCGTAAAATCTCCTGCACTCCTCGCGAGTTGTCGCGTGCCAAATCGTCGGAATACGAAAGATGTATAAACTTCGCCTTCGGGTTTATGGCTAAACCCATCGCTATGAAGTTCTTAACGGCTAACTCCGTCTTTCCGTAACGTGGGGCTATGTTGATAATAAGGCGCGTAGACTGACCGCGAAAAACCCTATCTAAGGCTTCCGCTATCTTAACGTGATGCTTGCCTACGGCAAACTTACGTTTGTACTTCTCCTTGAAGAAGTAGCGCGTAAAGTTTAGCGTTCCTTGCAGCGTCCACGTCTTTATAATATCTATGTCCCTTATATCCTCCACGTTTTAGTATTCCTTTTGTAGGTTCTCTAACAATTCCTTTGCTTCCTCCTTGGTAAGTGTCCGCGCTGGCATGAAGTCCGCGCCGTCCTTGCCCGTTATCTCCATGCGCTGTGTCGGCTTGCCGTGCTGACGTTCGCGCAGCTTGTCTAACGTTGTTGTCTTGCCGTTCTTCATGTCTGAAAGTACGGCTATCGCCAGCCCCTTGGGGTATGCTGGCGCGTCGCTCCACTTGGCTAATACCTTCAAATCCTCTGCGGAAAGCGTAAGTATTACCGCTTCCCATTCGTTAATCTCGGCTGCTGTCAAGCAATAGAATTTCTTTGCCTTCGCCTTGCTGCCGAATATCTTAACGAGGTTGTCGGGTACGCGGTTCTTCGGTCGCCCTTTCGGGTTGCCGCTCTGTCCGGGCTTGAATTGGTATTGCTCAATATCTTTAGCTGCCATCTGTGCTGTTATTTTTTGTTTTCGTTGCTGTTCTTTGTTTCGTTGGCACAATTACCCAAATACTGCGCTTTCTCGCCCGTGTACTCCTCCCAACGTTTAATAATCACGTCTATATAGCAGGGGTCTAACTCAATGGAATAGCAAACACGCCCTAACTGCTCCGCAGCCATTAGCGTGCTGCCGCTTCCTCCGAATAGGTCTAACACAACTTCGCCCGGTCGCGTGCTGTTGCGTATAAGTCGCCCCATGAGCTTTAACGGCTTCATCGTCGGGTGGTCTGCGCTTCTTAGCGGTTTGTCCTCGCGTATGACTGTGGAAGGAAGGGCGCAAACCTTCTGTAACAACTCCTTCAGCTCGGCTTTCGTCATGCTGTCGAAGTCGGGCGTTTCGTCCTCAAATACGGTGCGCTGGCTGCGGTTGTCTATAAAATAGTGTCCGGCTCCCGGCTTCCAACCGTAACAGCAGGGTTCGTGCTGCCATTGGTAGTCCTGCCTTCCTAAAACTATATTGTTCTTTACCCAAATGAGCATTTGCTTCAACTCCCAGCCTACGTTCTTTATCGCGGTCTTGAAGTTAAGCCCTTCCGTTCCTGCGTGCCAAATGTAAAACGCGCCCCCTTGCTTTAGGTGGCGGTTCGCGTTGCTGAAAGCTGCCGTTAGAAACTCTTGAAACTGGCTATCTTCCATTTTGTCGTTGGCGATGTCCTTCTGTATGCGGTTGCCTTTGTCTGCCGCGTTTAACGCTTCGTTCTTGCTGGAATAGTCCACGTTATAGGGTGGGTCTGTCAGCAACAAATCTACTTTGCTATCGCCTACAAGCAAGTCCACTACGTCGGCGTTGGTGCTGTCTGCACAGATAAGGCGGTGTTTGCCCAAAGCGTAAATGTCGCCTAACTTCGCGGTCGGCTTGGCTGGCATGTGCTCATCTACGCTAAAGTTATCTTCTTGCGCTTCTTCCTCTGTACTTACTTTCTCCAACTCCGGCACGTCCACGCCCCACAGCGTAAGGTCGGACGCATCCCACTCGTTAGCCAAATCTTCAAAATTCCACTCGCCAAAGCCGCTATTATCCTTTATGACAATAGCGCGTAACTTTTCGGGCGGCGTGCTTTCGGGCAGGAACTTTACAATAGCTTCGGTATAGCCCAATTCTTTTAAGGCACGGTAGCGCATGTTACCGCCGATGATGATGTTCTTGCCGTTGTACTTGTAAAGTAGTATTTCGCGAAGTCCCAACATTTCCGGGTCTTCCTCTATGCTGCGTTTAAGAAGGGAAAATTTGCCGTCTTGAATACTGCGAGGGTTCTTCGGTACTCCCGGTATCTGCCCTTTGTTGGGCGTGATGCTTGAAAGTGCTACTACCTCGCTTTGCACCATGTCGACTGTGTTCGCCTTCCTTTCGGGAGCTGCGCTCTTGCTGGTGTCTTTTTTCTTTGCCATAACTTTTGCTTTGAAGGAAAGCCGCGCTTTAGGTACTCACGCCTTGCGCGGCTCTCGTTGTTAGTTGCTAAAATGGTGCTTCCTCTCCCGATGGCATTGACCACGGTAGGACGGTTCTACGGCTTGCCGCCGTACTTGCAGAAATCTTGCTACCTCCGCTTCTGCTCTCGCTTCCACTTGCCATAATGTTTCGTTTTTAATCGTTAAACCTTTTCTTTACTAACTCACTCCATAAGGAAGTGCCGCGTATTGGCTTCCTTATTGTTGCGTACTTCTCCACGATCCGGCTAAAATGTTCGTCGTAGAAGTCGTATAATTCGGGGTTCTCCTCTATTGTGAACTGCTCTATATTGCCGCTACTGCGTAAGTTCGCGCTTCCGTGAATGACTATCTTACGCCCTCCGAGCGTTTCAAACTGCGCGGTTTTTGTGTGAACTGATGCTACTGAAAGCTGGAACTTATTGCCGAAATCAAGTTTACGGTATATGTAGGGGATAAGGCTTCTTATCTCGTTGCCCCAAAAGTAAACGCTTACTACGAGGTTCAATTCGTCTATATACCCGTTTGCAAGAAGATTGTAAAGGCTATCTACGTTATTCTGACTTAGTGATAGCGTGCTTATAGTCATCTTCCTGCACTTGGCGTTATTGCCAACTATATACGCTTCTATGAAATCGCCGAATATGAAATTACCGCTAACAAACACGTCGGCGCGTTCTCCAAAACCTAAGCGTAGTTCCTGCGCCAGCTTTACCGCGTTGTCGTATAGAACGTAATCGCTTTTTAAGTCGTAAACCTTTGGCTTGGTATAGCGCGTTTCTTCGTCGTAGCCGTCGTTCAACACATCGAACAGCGACAAATCCAAATCGGGTATTTCTATATTCCCGAAATCGCTAACGTGAAGGTCGCTTTTGTCTGTATTTCTTTTCTTTCGTGCCATGTCGTTATCGTTTAATTAAAAAGGGCGCGGTTTGGTCGCCGCGCCCTTCCGCTCCGGCTGTTGCCGTTGCTCTTCAGCTATATGATGCTTTCTGCAAAGCCAAACTTAAAAGTAAACCAACATTATGAAGGCTTGCACCAACAAAGAAAGGACTACCGAAAACAAGATGAAGGATACCGCGCCTACTATCGTATAGGCGAAATCGGCAAATTCGGGCGTTCCCTTCTTGGTTATGTAGTCGCGTGCTTCCTTTCCTGCAGCTGCTATGGCGGCTACTGCAAAGCCAATAAGGTAGCCACAAAGGAGGCTTACTATGGCGCAAATCGCGAAGCCAGCCGCGAAGTGCTTCTTTTTGTCTGTCGGTATGCGGCTTATAAAGCCTTTAACCTTTTCCTTGAATGTCTGAATACTCATGCGTATAAATTTTATGCAAAGATAAAGGGTTAAACGTATTAGTTTGATACGTTTAACCCTAAAACACTTCGCCAACATTTCGCCTATTACCGCTTTTTCGGTCGTAAGTAGTTGGTTACTTCGTTCCTAAACTCGTCAAAGCTGCGTATAACGGTGTATTTGTTTCCAGCCGTTTCCGCTGCCTTCTGCCATGCCTTCTGCGTGTCCTGCTGTCTGCCCGTCTGTGTCTTGAACTCCAAACAAAGCGAAGCGTAGCCACTTGAAGGAATAAGCAGGATAACGTCGGCTACTCCTGCCGTTACTCCCTCTGCTTTCATGATGCTGGCTTCGCGCTTGTTTCTCGCTCCTCCGTTTGGTACTGCAAAACAAAGCAGGGCGTACTGTGGGTATTGAAGTCTAAACCAACGTAGGCAGCTACGCTGTATTTGGCTTTCTTCGTGCTTTGGCTTGGCTTTCTCTGCCTTCGCGTTAGCTATCGCCTTTAACTCCTCAAACGTCATGGCTATCTTATTTGTTCGCCCGGTTTAAGCGGTCGCCAGCAGTCCGTTCGGTCTATCTGCCTTGTTTCGCCGTTGTACTTGTATTCTGTACACAATTCCCAACGGTTGAGCATGGTGTTGAAGCAGTAAAGCCTTACTTCTCGGTCTTTGTGCTGTCTTGCCCGTCCTCTCGCTATGATGTGGGCTTGCGACATCGTTAGCTCCATGCGCTCCGGCTCGTAGTCCGTTCCGCTGATTGGTATCTTGAAGTTATGTTTTTCGTTCATCGCTCTTGCTGTTATGTTGTGTAAAAGCCATCGCCGAATAGTGAAGGCTGGTTCTTGCGTTCCTCCTCCGCTAATACGGCTTCTACTCGCTTAATCTCGTCGTCTATCTCGCGTTCCAGCCGTTTGGAAGTCTGCAAATATGCTGAACTGCGAAACTTAAAGTAGTCCTTTTGCGCCTTGCGCATGGCTACTACCTTGTCGTAAAATTCTTTATGGTTCATGGCGTTATACTTGCAATCTGTTTGCCGCCACGGAACAAAGCCGCGCTATAAACTACGTCTTTAGCTGGTGCGTCGCGGTATGGCTCTACGTCCTTATCCGTTACAGGCTTGCCGTTGCGGTAAATCGTGAAGCTAATACTTTTGCAAAGTTTGCCCGTTATCTTAGGCTTTGCGTTGCTTGGAAGTTCGGCTTTAAAGTCTTGTTTAGATGATTTTAGCGTATCGAAGATTAAGCCTTCCGTAATCTGTACTTTATATTTCAATTCCATAAGCGTGGCTTAAAATGGTAAATCGTCGTTCTTTTCGCTCGCTGGTGCTGCCGTTGCTCCGTATGGAGGTTGCGCTGGCTGTGCTTGTGGCTGTGCCGTTGCTGTCGGCTGTTGTGCGCTGGCGTTTCCGTCTGTCTGCGTCTTGCTGCCGCCGCTAAGTAGCTGCAATTCCCGGACGTGGCAGTTAATGCCCACTTGTGCGCCGTTGGCGTTCGTGAAAATCTTTGTAGAAAGGTCGCCACGGATGAAAACTTGTGTACCCTTCTTTAGGTAGGTTGCTAACGCTCCTTCGCCTAACTTCAGACAACTTACCCACGTTGTACGGCTTACTACCGTGCCGTTCGCGTCCTTGTGGCGGTCTGCTGCTGCCACGTTGAAGGAAATGTAACGCTTCCCGTTGAACTCCTTAATTTCTGCGTCGTTTCCTAAGAAACCGCATGTTTCCATTACTAACATAATCGTTTGTTTTAATTGGTTATTTTTATGTTTACTGCTTCAAATAGCTAAAAATATGCTTTATTACTTCCACCGTCCACCCGTTACCGAGCATCTTGTAGGTCTGCGTTTCTGAACACTGCCAAACGTACCACGATGGAATAGTTTGTAGGCGGCTGCACTCTAACGGGGTTAAGCGGCGTATAATTTTACCCCCCCCGAATACGTTTATAGTGTTACCTGCGTGTCCGTGCATTAACGCCGGGCTTTTGCCCTCTGTGTCGTAAATGCGGTTTTGCTGGTATGGCTGTTGCCCTGCGCTCTCCTTGCTTTGGTTAAGCTGCCTTACTCAGTTACGCTCTACGACTAAGTTGTTTTGCTCCCATGCATTAGCGGTTAAAGTTGGGGCTGTACCCTCGATGAAACCGCCTTTGTTTTCTCCGCGTGGTCGCTGGTATATTCCATACTGTGGAACTTGCACCAAATCGCGCATCATCTTGTCGCCTACGGTTAGGCTACAACTCTTGTTTTGTGGCTTGCGTATGTCTATGCCGAAACCGTTGCCTTTTTCCTTCTGCCTTTGTAGGTGCTGGAGCATGTTGTTTATAACCTTTTCGCTTAGGTAGTATTTCGTATCTACTTCCGTTTCTAAGATGTCCTTTAATAGCAGCCCTTTGTCCTTTGGCTGTGGAATATCCGTATAGACTTCGCTAAACAGCCCTTCGGTGCGTGTCCGTATGTTCGTCCAATATAAGCGGATGCGGTTCTGTGCGCTGACCAAAGAACTATTTATACAAACTGGGAATAACCCCAATTCGTTTGTTATAACCATTTCGTATTCTTTGCGCATCCTCACGTTTTCAAGCATGAATTTTATGTTAGGGTTCTTCGCCCTCAACTCCTTCAGTATTCTGACGTATTCAAAGAATAGCTTACTTCGTGGGTCTTTGAAATTAAGTTGTTTGCCTGCAAAACTGAAACCTTGGCACGGCGAGCCGCCTACAAGCAAATCAATTTTAGGAAGGGCGTACCCATCCACTTGGGTAACGTCCCCCAACTGTATGGTATCGGGAAAATTGAGCCGCGTCTGCGCTATCGCGTATTTGTCTATTTCGGAAGCAAAGTATTTATCTACCTTTATCCCCAATTCTTTTAACGCAATTCTCGCGCATGACATCCCGTCAAAAAGGCTTAGTACGTTCATATAGCTGAATGTTCGTTTATATCGTTATATCCGTCGGCGTGCTCAGTTTCTCGCTTAGAAGTGTGGCTACCTTCTCGGCGGCTGCTCTGAACTCCCGGTTATACTTGTATTCTGTATCGTAATTCCGCAAATAGTAACTTATCGTACTTTTGTCGTGGTTCGTTTCCTCGGCTATGCGGTGCGTGTATTCTCCGCGCTTCTTGCAATGGTGCGCGTATATCATCCGGGCGTAGACGTGCCAACGGTTACGGCTGTCCTCCGCTATCGTCTTGAAGTTTACACCCATCGCCGTAATAATGGCGGCTTTTATGTCGCGGTGCTTTGGCGTTCGCTCGTACTCAACTATCAGCCCCAAACCTTCCGCTATATCGTGTTCTATGGTCGCGCCTATACTCTGTTCCCAATTTGAAAGCATGTATATAGCGTTGCAATCAAGCAACAGCCGTATATCTACTTTCATCTGTTCTTTCCAATGTGCCGACGGCACAACGTGGCGAAGTGGGTTTACAACATCGAAGCCCTGCGCGGTAAGGAGTTCTTCTGCCTTGCCAAACCTCGCGGCGTACTCCGAAGGCTGTAACCCCGTTATCTTGCCACTTATGTAGTACTTTATCTTTCCCATGTACTGTTGCTTGTTATTTTCTGTATTTTTGCCTTTTAAGGCGTTTTTCTCGTTTCCGCGTTCACTTTATCGCCTTGCGTGTTGAAATGCCGACAAACACGCTTATTTGCACCCCTGCGCTACTTCTGTGCGTTTGGTTCTGCAGGTATTGTCGGCAAAGTTTCAAGTCTTGGGCGGTAGCTCTTGTTTTCAAAGCCTATCAAGTCGAACATTTCTATAAACCTGTCGGCTATTCGCTCACCGTATCGCTTTTCTATATCCTCGTCGCCTATCAAGTTGGAGGTTATTATCGTGAATAGCTGGTTATCGTAGCGGTAGTAAAGCAAATCTACCAACGGACTAACCTCGTTACCCCAAACTTTTAGGCTTGCTGGTTCTATACCTACGTCGTCAATGTAGAGCAGTTCGGTAGTTTTCATTCGGTTTAGAAGGTCTTGCTTCTCGCCCCTTGCCGCTTCTGTTAGTGATGAAGCTGGAATAACTACTACGCCCTTGCGCTCGTTCATGTATGGGCTATCGTATAAAAGCCCTATAAGCTGCGCTATTGCCTTGGCTAACGTGGTTTTTCCGTTTCCCGGCTCTCCGTAAAGGAATAACCCCGGCTTCGGGCTTGCGCCCAACAGCCAACGGGCGGCGCGTCTGATGTGGTCTATCGTGGCTTCGTCCCTCTTTAGAACGTGTCCGCGCTTCTCCACTTGGTAGCGGTAACACTCGTATAGCATGTTCGGTATATCCTCCGTGTACTTATCTACCTTAAATCGTGCTGCGGAGGTGCTTTTTCTTCTTAGGAGTTTCGCAAACGCCGTTAAATCTATCCTTTGCGGCTGCTGTGTCTGCTGGTTGCTTTTGCTTTCTGCCATCTTCTTTAAGTTTTAAGTTATACCTTACCCGTAATTGGTTCACTAAGTGCCGCGCCTTGTCGCTGTAATCTTGGTGTCGTGCCTTGGTCAGCCGCCACTCGGCTACAACCTCTTCGGCTTCCTTGCGTAGCGCTTCGGGCGTTGTGTGTAGCTGCATGCAAATAACCTCAATGTTTGAACGGTTGGTTTCCTTGAAGAACTCGTTTAAGAAGGCTTCGTAATCTTCTGCTTCGCTTTCTTCTTCCTGCGCTCCGTCCTCGCTCTCGCGCGTGTGCGCGTTATCAACATCAACAACAGTATTATTATCTGATATTGATATAGATATAAGGTCGTTTTTGCTTGTTTCGCTTTGTTTCGTATCTTCGTCAAGTTGTTCTAAGTTGTCTTTGCTTGTTCCAACTTGTTTTACCTTGTTTTTAGTTGTTTTAGGTTGTTTTTCTTCGCTGTCTTTTCCTTTTTTGGCGTTGCTGTTTCCTTTTGGTGCACCGCCTTTCTTACCGCGTTCTACATAGCTTTCGTATCTCTTTACGTTGAAGTCTATTTGCGGTTTGAAGGAAAGGAAAAGAGCAAGTATGATAGGGTCGGCTTCGTCTGCTGGCTCTTCCCTGTCGAAAGCGTATGCGTAAACCATTTGCGAAACTTTCTTATATGTTTCGGCTGGTAATACGGCTAACGCTTCTATTATGTTGCGGAACATTACTATACTATCTTGACTCATATAACTGATGCTTTAATAGGGACGCGCCCCGAAGGTCGCGCCCCGGCTTGTGGTTACTTACTCTTATACCTCCTGTTCTCTGTATGCCAAACAAAAGGCTTTATCTACAATGGCGTTGCAAGCGAATGGCGAAGCCGAAAGGATGGAAAGGTCTATTACCTTGCGTTCGTCCCCGTCGCGTTCTGTGCGCTCCTTTACCTTGGCGTTTATCCACGCTGTTATAACCACTTTCGCGGTATCTACGTCTTTCGTGCGTACAATGAAGTCGTAGGGCTTCTTTTCGGGTTCTTCCTCATTCTCGGTGCTTATCGCTACTTCGGCTTCAACCTTGTAGTACTTGGTATCGTCGCGCGTTTCCTCGCCGTTGTCGGGTTCTGCGCCTTCCTCGTTTGCTCCCTCCTTGGCTTCTACGGACTTGCGTAGGCGGTCGTTAAGAATAACTACGTTATCCATCAGCTTTATGTCCGTTATGTCGAACGAATTTCTAAAGTTAAGTTCGATGTAGTCCGTCGCTACCTCTATCGCCTTTGCCGCGTCTTGCGCTTGCAGTATGAAGGTACGGCGTTTCGTTCCAATTCTCGCGCTTACCTTGAACGGGTATAACCCGGTACGCTGGTTTGGTGCTGCTAATCTGCGCTGGTTGCTTACCTCTACGTCCTTTATCTCCTCTGCTTGGATGCTAAAGTTTATTTGCTGCGCTAAATCATCGTCTATGTAGCTGCCGCGTTCAAACAGGATTTCGTTACGCTCAATGGTTACAACCTCGCCCGTACTCTCGTCTATAAAATCTTCGTTCCACGTCTTTAGCACGTTGGAAGCTAAGAATTTCCCCACGATCCGGCGAATGTCTGACGTTCTAAAACGTACTTCGTCTTTTCTCGTCTGTGTGTTTTCGGGCTGTATCATATCTTCTCAATTAAAATTTGTGCGTAAAGGTCGGTAAATGTGCGCCCGGCGTAGCGTGCCGTTTCGCGGTCGTGGAAGCAAAGCCGAGAGCCGAAGTGCGCAGACGTAGACGTAGCCGCGCGAAGCGTATACGCGTACGAAAGCCCGGCAGACGCGCCGTAAGTGCCTTCTGTCTGAACCTCGCTTACCTCAATGTAGAACCACGGGTAAAACTTGTATTCGTCGGTATCTGCCCAGTTGGGTTTCCAACCTTCGTTAAGTGCTTCGGTTATGGTTTCAAGCTGACGGCGTGCTATCTCGTCCGGGCGGAAGCCCTGCGCCTTCATGCTGTCCTCGTCCATCGGCTCAATGCCCAAAACCTTGCAAGCGTCGGCGTAGCTCTTTACGCGGTTTGTGATGTCCTCGTACTCACGTTCTTCTATGCGGAAGTTGAAAACGCTAACGCTATCTTCTTCCACCATGTCCATTACTTTCTCCTGCGCGTCTGCTTTGCTGTCGTAACGTCCTACAAGTGTTTCGTTACCGCCGTTTTTTACAAATAGAAAAATCTTCTTCATGTCGTTGTCGTTTATTTGAATGTTAGAAAATGCTCCCTTCTTGGGGCTTGTGCGCGTCCTCAAAGAGGATGCGTCTTTGCCTTGCTATGGCTAAACGTACTTCCTTAATGGCGTTCTCGCGTCCTAATAGGCTTTCTTCGTAGTCCAATAGTTCCGCTTCGTTCTCCGCTAAGAAGTAGCCGCCCGACGTGGCTATTAGTCCGGGTAAAATGTCCGTTGTGCGAATGTGGTTTATTAGCTTACGGCATCGCGCTTCGTCTATCTTGTACCCTGCAACACTCAACCGCATAACTATCGTTCGGTTGGTTACTGCGTTCTTCTTGCCTTGCTTGGTCTTTAGTCCTTGCAATATGACGGGCAGCAGTACGTTCTCTTCGTACTCGCTTAGTGGCTGCGTTTGTTGGTCAAATCCTTTTATCATGACTAAAACGGGCTTTTGTTGAACTCGATTTTTAATCCGGGCTTCGCGGTATATACCGTTTTGTGCGTTGCCCTCTGTATGCCTTCACGAAAAGCCGTAGGGTCGCCGTTCCCTTCGCTTATATGGATTAGTACGATGTTGTTTACCGCTGTTAGGTCGTTTGCCCTCAATGCGTCCAAACAAGTATAGTAGCTTAGATGGCTTCTTCGTACTCGCTCCTGCAAAGTTGCTGGAATGTCGCCGCTTTCAACTCTCCGCGCCAATATCTCCGGGTCGTAGTTGCATTCTATAAGGATGTTGTTCAACCCTTTGAACTTGCACGGCAAATAGAATGTGTCGGTAGCGAATAAAACGCCCCCGGTTTCCTCGTGCCAAATGTAAAAGCCGAGTGGTTCTGCCGCGTCGTGCTTTGTTGCAAATGGAATAACCCGAAAGTTGCCCAACGTAAGCGGAAGGTAGCCGTTCCCGTCCTCCGTCTGCCGTATTGCTGTGGGTTTCCAACTTGTGCGTATCTTGGCGTTCTCTATCGTGCCTTGTGAAGCGTAAACAGGTAGGGCGTACTTTAAGAACTCGTTTATTCGCCCAGCGTGGTCGCCGTGTTCGTGGGTTATCAGACAGCCTACTACCTTGTTTACTTGACCTTCCAAAGCTGCCAGCACTTGCTTGAATGGCTTTCCGGCTTCGAGCAGGAGGGCTTCGCGTTCGTTCTGCAAAACGTATGCGTTACCCTCACTGCTTGACCCGATAACGGTTAGCTCCATCTTAGAAGGCTGGTTTGTTAGCGTTGTACGTTGGGGCTGCTGGCTGTGCCGTTGGCTGCACTGGTATCGGCTGCGGTTGCTGTGGTGCCGGCTGTGGCTGAACTACTGCCGCCGCGTTGGGGTCTATTCCAATAGTCGCGCCCGTGTTGGCTTCCTGCCTAATCTCCACGGCTACCGCATCTACTACTTGGGTGCTGGTTTCGTCGCCGTCCCCGAAGTCTGACCCCGTTATATACTCGTAGAGTGCCTTCTTCGCCTTGCGCTCTGCCTTGCCGCGTATTTGGTCGTTGCTGCTGTAATCGTTCTTCACTACCGACACGTTAAGCGTAAAGGAGTTTTTCTCGCCGTTGTGTGAAAAACTAATCTTGCATGCAAGCTCCGCGTACTGTGGGTTTTGGCTTTTGTCCTGCCCAATCTCAATAACGTAGCGTACCCCCAACTTTTTAAGAAGGGCTGTATAGCCTTCCTTTGTCGGGTACATTCTTTCGGCGAGGATGTTGAATTGGTTGCCCGTTGGAAGCAAACCAATAATAACCGCGTCGATGATGCAGTCGCGTACTACGTCCCGGCTGTAAAGCGGCTTAACGTTACCGCGTTTGTCGGGCTTGCCCGTGCGGTCTGTCATGAAGCCTATCTTTGTGTTCATGAGGGGCATGAAAACTTTGTCCATTACCTCCTCTGTCAATGCTTCGCGAAGAAGGGTTACTACTCCTACGGCGTTGAACGCTGCCGCTACGTTGCCAACTATCTCTAACGTTGTCGCTTCTTGGCAAGCTAAAGCGAACTTTTCCTTAGCGGCTTCGATGGTCGCTGGTAATCTTGTACACATGGCTTTTATCTGTTTGTTACTGTAAAATCTTCTGTCGAAACCACCAACTTTACAAGCTGGCTGTTTACCGGGATAAACTCGTTCACGCTCTCGGCGTTGTCTATGAATATCGGTGCGCTTACTCCGTGGAAGGCGCAAAGGGTGTTAATCACGTCCAGCCCTGCGTTTACCTTCCCTGCTGTGTTCTTGTCGGCGTACCTTACACCGTCTATGTAGCAAACGCAGTCGGGTACTTGCTTCGCGTCCTCTATCTGCGTGCGATACATCTTGAACTGAACACGGCTAAACAAAGCGTTTACGCGGCGTTCTACCTCGTTCATCCTTGCCGTTGTGAACTCGTCTATAAGCGTTTCTTCGTTCTGAAGGTCTGCTTTCTCCTGCGCCAACTTTGCGGCTTCCTCGCGAAGTTTCGCTACCTCCGCGTTGTTGGTTTCTATGGTTGTGCGTACTCCGAGCAAACGTTCCACGTCTTTAAGCTGCGCGGTTATACTCTCTTTGCGCTGGCGTAGCTCTGCCGTGTTGCTTGCGCTGGTTGTGTCAGCGGTTGGAAGCTGCGCGGTAAGGCTTGTAATCTCGCCTTGTAGCTTTACCCACTCGGACAGCGTTTCGGGCTTGATGTCCGGCTCTGTGCTTACTCTCGGGCTTTCTGCAAGAGTCTTGTTAAGAAGGGCGCGGCGTTTGGTTATGTCTGTTGTTTCCGTGCTGTACTTCGCTTCCAACGTTGCAAGCTCGCCGTTAAGTCGGCTTATCTCGGCTTCCTGCTGCTCTATCTGCGTAGTTAGTCCCTTGCCTTTCTCGTTGATGGTGTTAAGGCGTTTTTCTTTATCCTCGCCAAACTTTACCCTTGCGGCTTCGCGGTTCTCATTGTAAGCCGCCTTCGCTTTCTCGTCCTTGCAACAGATGTTGAACAAAGGGCAAACGAGGTCTTCTGCTTCTCCGCTGAACTCTTCGGCGTTCACCTTGTACCAACTTTCGCGTAATGCGTCCTGCTGGCTCTTGGTTTCGTCCGTGTAACGCTGTACTTGCTGGATGCGTGTCTGTATTCTTGCCTTGTCGCTGGAATAAGCGGTTTCTACGCTTCTTGCTTGCGCGTCCAATGTCTGCATATCACGGGCAGCGTTATTGTAGGCTTCGTTCGTCTTGTAGGCTTGGTTACGCGCTGCTTCCTTGGCTTCAAAGAATACTTTTTGCTGGGCGGTCTTGCGCTCGTTGATTTGCTGCTGTATCTTTGCCGCGTTCTCGTAGGCTATGCGGTTGGCTTCTGCTGCCGACGATGCCGCCGTGTCAATCTCTGAAAGCTCGCCTTCCAAACGTGCTTTGTCGGCTTCCAAAGCTGCGTAGTCGGGTGCTGTCGGTGTTACTCTCGTTATTGCGTCTATGGCTGTGGGTATCTTCTCCAGCCTGTCGCTTATCTTGTTTTTCTGTACCGCTACTTCGCGCTTGTAGTCCTCCAGTGTCTTGCCTGTCACTCTTGCAAGAAGGGCGGCAAACTCGGCGTTATCTTTCGCTACGTCGGCTTCGCTTACGTCCCCTGCTATCTGTAAGAGCATTTCGCGCTGTGCCTTCCAATGAAGGGTAAGGAAATAGTAAGGGTCGGTTATTACCTTAAACACGGCTTCGGGGATGATGTTGTTAATACGCTTGTCGTACTCTGCCTTTGTTTTCAATGGCACGCCGTTACAGAAGTAGTCGGTATGGTGTCCTTTCAGTACGCGCTCCGTTTCGCCGTTTGGTACTTTCCATTCCTCAACCAATACGCGGCGGAACTCCACGGTATCAACCGCGCCCGTTTCGGTGTCTATTACCTCAAACATTCCGCTTACTTCGTGTTCAAGGTCTGGAATAAAGTTGCCGTTAGCGTCGTTGGTCTTGATGCCAAACTTGCTATCGGTGTTGCCCTCGCTGTCTTTGCCCCACAGGAGCCAGCTGAAAGCGTCCTTAATGGTTGTCTTACCCGTGCCGTTGCGTCCGCTGATGGTAGTCGCGTCCTCGCTGAACTCTACCGTTACGTTGCGTAAGCCCTTGAAGTTGCAAAGGGTCAAACGCTTAATTTTTACTTGCTTGCTCATATAGCTTTGTTGTTATGGTTATTTGTCGTTTTTGTTACTTCCTGCTAATTGTAGTGCCTTTTCCGCATCGATGATTATCAATGAGCCGCACTGTGTTATAGCTTCGTCCAACTTGCCGGACTGCTTTAGGCGTGATGCGGTTGTTTTGCTGCACCCTAACAAGTTCATCAAGCCTTTAAGTCCGTAAACGTACCGCCGCTTCTCGTTGTCCTTGGGTGTCGTTCCGCTTAGAACTTGCCTTACTCGCGTTTCCACTACGTCTAAAAAATCGCCTACCGTAAGGTCTATTACTCGCGTGTTGTCGTTAATCTTCATATTGCTGTCCTCCTTCAGTTATTCTTCGTTGTCCTTAATGTCGGGTAGCACATTAGCACAAACCCAAAGCGAAGCGCAAAAGTTGGCTACAATCAAGACTACCGCCCAAAATGGTATAGTGTCCATATCCACTGCCAAACCGCAAATAGCTACGCTTGCCCAAATAATGAGCAGCTTGTCGTACCACTTTAACGAACGTTTCCACTTTATGCCGAAAATTCTATATAACTCGTTCATAACTCAAAAGTTTAGGAAGTTTATACTATCATCGCTTTCGCTGCCGCGTCTTGCCGCCCTCACTTCTCGCGTTATCCTTGCACGTCTGCCAACTCTGAAAATATCATCGAAGCTGGTTAGTTCGCGTGGAACAAACGCTATAAGAAGAACTACCGCTATGAAGGCGCGTTTTAATGGGTCTAAGCTGACGGGTACACCGCACTTTGTACAAAACCACCAAACGCACAATTCCGTAGCCTTTTGGATGCCTATCTTGGCGTAAATGTTCCGGGCTGTGTTCTCTATGGTTCGCGTTGAAACAAATAGTTTGTCGGCTACCTCCTTCTTGCTTGCGCCCCATGCCAATAGTTCGGCTATTTGGCTTTCGCGTTTGCTTAGTTTTGCGTTCAGTTTCATGCGCCCCAAATGTTTTTAGTAACGCCGAAACGGTTAAACACTCCTTCTACAGCTTCCGCCTGTGTTACCTTCGGTTCGATAGCCCCAATACGGTAGGCGTAGAAGCTGTTACGGTTGTTGATGCCTAAAGCCTTCTTCAACTCCTCTACGACTGTCTTGTAGTCGCCCATCTTCACTTGCTTTAAGCCGCTGTTAAAACCCTGCTGTTTGCCTTTCGGCTTGTTCTCTGTTAATACCATGACTTATAAAATTTAGAAGTTAATAATTTGTGCGCGGTTAGTGGTTCGCCCACCACACGCCCGAAGCGTACCGCGCTTGCGGTTCTGTTTCCTGCTGTCACCGGTTTATAGCCTTCACGAAAGGGATACTTTCTCCGTTGGCTTCTCTATTGTGAAATGTGGCATTTCGTATTATTGTGATACGTTATAAGGTATTAAAGCCCTTACCCGTCCAGCCCTTCTTCTTGCTTAGCCACTCGTCCCGACGCTTACGGCATGATTCTAAGTCGTTCCCGATGCAGCTGAATAGCTCGCCGTCAGTATGGCGGTAATCGTATTGCATACGGTGGTAGACTTTTCTACCGAGCCTTGTTGTGAAGAACTCAAAGTTTTCACTTCCTGCGGCGCAAACGCTGCACCCTCTTTCGTCGTTCATCTTTGTTGCCATGTCTGTATCTCCTTTATTTGTTGTAGAATGTTATTCTTAAACCTCGTCTTAGCTTACAGCAGCAGCTGTCGTTGTTGAAGGAAGCCTTTATAGCGCGTGTTACGAACTTGTCCGCCAAATCTTCGCCAATCAAAGCAAGCAGACCGGAAACACCTACTAAAGTGTTTATACGCTTGCCTTCTGAGTTAATTCCGCTTGCCTTTATAAGGAAGTTGCGGTTAATTGTTTTACTTGAATGTACCATATAGCTTTATTTTTAATTCAAAATTAGCGTGTTTTTGCTATTGCAAGCTGCTCGGAAATTTTGTACCTTTGCACTTGTATTATTAACACGTTGCAAAGATAGATATTAAGCATACAATATGCAAATAAAAAGCATACAAAATGTTTGTCTAAGCAAAACTTTAACAAAAAGATACAATTATGGACGAGGAAAATACCGTAAAGTCGCGTCTAAAGGCGTTTGTAGCGTACTTAAATATGAGTGAACGCGAATTTTGCCGTACTATCGGTGTAGGTTCTGCCTATATTGCAAGTATCAAGAAATCAATTAAGGCAGACAAATTAGAAGCAATAAGCAGACAATATCCCGAACTTAACCCGGTTTGGCTTATACGCGGCGATGGCGAAATGTTACAACGTAGAAACAACAATAGTACGCAATCGGAACAAATGGCAAATATTGCGCCTTCAGAAATGCTCTATAAGTTGCTGGAAGATGCGAAGGAAGAAAAGGCGCGTTTGCTTTCAATAATCGAAAGCCAGCAGCGTACTATCGAAACGCTTGCCGAACTGACTAAAAAAGCCAATGCCCAAACGGGCGCAGCTGCCGGATGTGCCGCTGTCGGTTAGCGTTCGGGCGTAAGGTTGAACTTTGGTAAATGCTCTAATACATTATAATAGAGGTATATAGATAAATAAACATGGTATTATGGTGATACGTCCAAACGCACAGAAACGCCCTTTTTAGCGCGTTTTTCTGTATTGGCTTACAACTATACCATTTTTACGCAAAACGCGCTTAAATCGAAAATTTTACAGAAATAACTATACGGCTATGGTGGAAATTGAAGTAGATAAGTATTATAGCAATCGCGGTTACTATCCTTATATGACCGCACAAGTATTCGACGCGCTGGAAGCTGCCTACCTTTCGGGGGCTGCTACTGCGCTTGTGCCGGAAACGGACTACTATGTTATGGTATCTAATATAAACGCTTCACTATGCAAAGGACAAACAGCGACGCGGTAAACCGCCGTTTCTTTATTGCTATTGACGCGCTTGTTACTTACAAGTTGGTTAGCTCGTTAAGTGGCTTTTGTGTCCTGCACGGGTTAAGCCCCTCACGCTACCGGGAAATGCGCCGCCAATTTGGACTAACACCAAAGGAAGGCTATACGGCGCGTTATCGTAATATGGAAATTGAAACGCTTAGTATATTGGTTGCCAATTATCCAATATCCGCGCTTTGGCTCTTGACAGGGCGCGGCAATATGCTTACAAAGAAAATATGAAGTTTTCTATAAAGATAGGTTTGCACGTTAAACGTACCGCTAAAGAAACGGACGCTACTGAAGAAGTACCCATTAGGCTGCGCGTAAGCTGGGCTTCTCTCCGTGTTGATATCCGTTCCGGGTATGTTATCGCCCCATCCAAATGGGACGATATGAACTCTTGCGTTCGTCTTGGGGCAAAGAATAGTTATAAGCAGACTTCGGGCGAAATCAATAGGGCGTTAATCAACCTGTCGGCAAAGGTGGAGGAGGTGCTTGTTCGCTTTGAAATGGAAAACAAACGTTCGCCCACTACTGCCGAATTTAAGACGGCGTTTAATGAAGCGGTAGGACGTGCGAAGCCAAAGGAAGAAACGGAAGCAAACGAAGTTAATGGGTTCTTCGATGTCTTTGACCTCTTTACAAAAGAAATGGGGGTTACTAATAATTGGTCTAAGGCTACCTATACTAAGTTTGCAAGTATTAAACAGCACTTGCTAAAGTTCTGCCCGTCGCTCTCTCTGTCGGACTTCTCTAAGGCTGACTTTGCGGCGTTCGTTTCTTACCTCCAAACGGAAGAGAACCAACTTAACACAACGGTAGCCAAAAACGTAGGCTTCTTGCGCTGGTTCTTGCGCTGGGCTGCATCCAACGGTTACTATAATGGCGCGGCACATCTTCAGTACCGCCCACGTTTTAAGGGGCTGGACTGTAAGGAGGTTATTTATCTAAGCTGGGAAGAACTGCAGCACTTCCTTAAATTCAAGTTTCCGAAAAACAAACCTTCGCTTTCGTCTGTGCGCGATGTGTTCTGCTTCTGCTGCTTTACTGGGCTTCGCTACTCTGATGTTGCCCGTCTGCGTCTGTCTGACGTTAAGCGCGAAGCAAAGCCGCCGTACATCTCTATCGTAACAAAGAAAACTACGGCGCGGCTACATATAGAACTTAATAAGTACGCGCTATCAATACTTGACAAATACAAGGACTTGGAACTACCAAAGGACAGGGCGTTGCCTGTTATTAGTAACGTGAAGATGAACGAACACTTACACGAAGCCGCCGAAATCGCCGGGCTTGACGAGCCTATAAGGGTCGTTTCGTATCATGGTAGCGTGCGGACTGAGGAAATAGTGGAAAAATACGCGCTTCTGACCACTCACGCCGGAAGGCGTACTTTTATAGTAAACGCGCTTAGGCTGGGTATTCCTGCACCCGTTATAATGGAATGGACGGGACACAGCGACTATAAAGCCATGAAGCCGTATATTAAAATCGTGGACGCGGCGAAGGTTGAAAACATGGATAAGTTCAATTCTTATGGCGAGGATGAAAAATAGCGTACCCGAAAAAGTACCCGTTTTCTGCTTTAATGTTTGGAACTATCGGTTTCAAATGGTATTCACGAATATATAAAAAACGTAGCCAACTACTTATAAATGAATATAGTTGGCTACGTTTGGTTACAAAGATGTTAGAGCCTGTCTCTCCGCAGTTGAGTCCTGCAAATCGAAAGATTTGCAGGACTTTTTTCTTTTGTGCTTTTAAGTAGTCCCCCTTTGGGGGCACCCGATAAACTTTTGTCTACCACTATATACAGTGGTAAGTTACCACCTTAATTTTGGTATTAAGCAGATAAGCTCATTACCTTCTGCGGAATTTATTTTACCAACAAGACATGATTCGCCACACAAATTATACTCTTAGTTTGTTCCAAGGCGATTTCTCTAACTCATTCCTTGTAAGGAAGAATAAAAATATCTATCTTTATAGTTAGATATTTAGCTTTGCAATAAACTATGAGTATATTATACAGAACAAAAATAAACCAACTGCCTGCCAATACCGCACCGACAGGACTGTTGTTTGCTGACTGGCTAAAAAAGAAAGGCTATTCAGTTCAACTGTAAAAGAAATATAGGGACTCTGGATGACTGACAGCGATGTACAAAGTTACGATGACTATTTCAAACCATTATTAAACGATTTACTTTATGACTCATTCCGCCAACGGGTATTTTCTCTAAAAATACGTCTTCACAGCAAACAAGAACTGCTCAATAAAGATTTTCTTGAAAGCAGCGATGTTATTCTGTTCATAAAACATGAGCATAGCCTTCTTATAGTCGATGGAGTCAACGGTTCGGAAAGAAATCGGGCAATAACCATTTGCTATTAAGATAGCATTGCTTGTGATTCTTGCAGTCCGCTTGTTCCCATCCACAAAGGCTTGAATATACGATAATAGCACTAATGTCAAGAGTGCTTTCTCAAAAACATTATCTTTTCCATTCACCAATGTACAAGTATCTTCCAATGCCTCACGAATCTGGAATTCATTATCAAGAGGGCGATAATTGGTTCCCGTGATACCAACACGACGATGACGGATATTTCTATCAACTTCCAACTCTTTTGTCAGGATAGAATGAATATTCTCTATTCGGTGCACAGACAGTTCTTTCAAATAATCTGGTACGTCAAGCACAAAATCAAGTGCATCCTTATGGTTAAGCAACATGATAGCTTCTTCTTTTGTCTTCCCGGAAGCCGTCTGCTTATCTTTTAGCAATCGCTCAGTCTCTAAAAGAGAATAGGTGTTGCCTTCTATCTGTGAGGATTTCCAGGACAAATCAACTCCAAGACGTTCCATTTCCTTACGATATTCCAATTCTGTCATGCCTTCAGTATTTTTTTCAAACTCCAATTGTGCTGCATTCAACACTTCAAGTTCTTCTTTTGTGAAAATCTCCACCTTAGGCAGAACATCACGAATCAAATCAAAGTTGAAAGATTCTTGAACTTCGCGTTCATCAATATCTTTATCAAAATAAGTTGCTAAATCCAAAGGCATTGTTACGTGAGCCTGTGGAGTAAGTTTGTACTTCGTGGCAGGACCACGTCCAGCCGTCTCAATATTTCCCTCCTTAACAGCGGCAGAAAGTAACCTTTTCATTGTGCTATCACTGGGAGCTTTCGTAAGCCCCGCCATAATCTTTGCCCTATTTGCCAAGGGATGATAATGTAAAAACTGTAATATTTCTATATCTATTGTCATATTCTTTATTTATTAATCGGCTCAAATTTACTCATTTTTTGCCAATAATCGGGTTCGTTTGAGCCGATTCTGCGTATATCTAACGGTATTTTGAACCGATTCGATAAAAACATCTTGGAGAATAGACGAAACGGGAAGGATAAAACCAAACTACTAAAACTTCACTATGGCGGCTATTTCAATGCCTATAAAATTTATGTAACATCTTGAAAATCAATGATGCTACATGAGGATACAACTTTCAGAGCCATATTTGACTTATAGGTATTTAATAATTATAGCGCCTTTCGGGCGTCGATAGAAATCAAAATTTGGGGGAGTCCCTGCGAAAAATCCCTCTCATCATCGTATGATAGCCATCATAGTCAGATGAAAAGGACTGAAAGATTTGTTGTCCTGCAATCTTTACGCCTTGTGAGTCGGTGGATTATCCCTCCACTGTTCTATCATCCGTTTGCACCCTTCCACAATATGCGTGGCCACACTCTGATATACGGCGTCAGTCTGATAGTGCGGATCCATAACTGCGGTATCTGTACCAAATGCCAGTTTGTCGAACATGATAATCCTGTCCCAATTCGTATAGTCAAGCACTCTGGTAATGGCATTACGGTGTTCCGCATCAAAGATAACAATGCAGTCTGCCTCCTGCAACTTCTCACGAGTAATGGGTGTGGTCATGCCTTTCAGGTCATAGCCCAACTCTCTGGCAATTCGTACCATGTTAGCGTCACGAGGGTTTTCTCCCCAGTCCAATGTGCCACGAGAGAACACTTCAATATTGTCCATCCCCTCTTGTTTGAGCATCGATTTGAGTACACACTCGGCAAATGGACTTCTGCAAGCATTGCCTGTGCAGACAAAGCAAATGGTATATTTCTTATTCATATTCTTTTGCTATTCTTTTGGTTGCTTTTTACATTTGTTGTCTCACCATTCCAAATGTCATCTGCAACATGCAAGATAACATCGTGGAGTTCAAGATTGTCCTTGAAAGACTGTTGGATTGCATCATAACCAACGACAACGCCAAGGATGTTGCCTGTCACGGCTCCTACAGAGTCGCTGTCGCCCCTATGGTTTACAGAGGCAATCATTGCCTGCTCAAAGTTGTTGAAATACTTGACGGTACAATATATTGCCATAGCCAAAGATTCATCACCCGTCCAGCCTTCACCGATGGCCTCTATGTTTTCAACATCCGATGCAGACGAATCGACCAGACCGAGTGCCTTGTCGATTAAAGCTCGAAGTTCTGTGATATATGCAGTCTCATTTGGATAGAGAGCCAACAACATATCGTAACCATCTGACAAATATTTCTTGAAGTCATCCACTGTGGGACTGTCCTTCTGCATAATCCTGTATATAATGTGTGCCTCTAATGCTGATGGAAGCCAACCGAGAGGATGCTGGTGGGTTATCTCAGCTGCATCAGCCGCCAACATATCAACATCCTTTATGTTGGAGATACGTCCTTCAAGAGGCTCACCTTCGGGAGTGTCTCGCCACACAGCCCCATAGAGTGCTACAGGTGCTGTACGCATGATACCGCCACAACCTTTACTATTGTTGTATGGGTCTTTACCTCTAAGAATACTTTGTAATGCTGTTATACAGGTATTGCCTGGAGCACGACGATTGTTGAGTTCAGGCAATTCGCCAATCCAGCAATCCTTACGACGACCAGATGTCTTGCCTATTTGTGTGTTATACCATTCAAGATATGCCTCGCAAATAGCATACTTTAGGGCTTTGCCCTGCGCTTTTGCATTCAGCAAGCCACAAGCTGTGAACAGTGTCATCTGAGTATCGTCAGAAATCAATGCCTTGCCGCTATTTTCTTCATCAGACAACCACCACTGGGTGGTGTCCAGTCTTGTGATGCCATTATCACCATACCTTTTCTGTATACCCATGTACGAGTTGATGAATTCCACAGGATAACCGAGCGCATCGCCAACGGCTCCTCCAACCAGCGAACCACGTATCTTATCTAATTGTTTGTTTCTATACATATCTATAAAACTTGTTCTATTCATAGTCATAAATTTTTTACGTTATACTGTTTATGTTATAGAGTGAGAAGAAGTAACTCTTTGTACAATGTTACTCAGTGTTTCTCTTGCTTTGCTCGTTGATGACTTGCTTTCTTCGCTTAAACTCCTCAATGGGCAAGGGCTCTTTGCCTTCTCTCTCCGTGAGCTTGTCATAGAAGGCATTAAGTACTCGCAATATCTTTGAGGTGCCGTGGCCGCTTTCTTTCAGGTAGCCTTTCAGAGTCGGCGGCTCCTTTCCCTTGTCAGCACCATAGAACACCCAATAGGTGCTGAGAGCGATGTCTGTACGGTGCAAACCCATGGCACAAGCAATATAGAAACTGCCTCGGTCGATGCGCTCACAAAACTCTGTAAACAACGACACCATGTTTTCAACGACATCGGCACGGTTATCAACAGGATAGTAGAAATACTCCATACCGTACTCTTCACAAAGGTTCTGCATATGTTGGTTCATTCCGTCATTGCGAAGGTCAATGATGGTATGAACGCCTGCGTCCTTGATAACTGGCCAGGCATAGCCCAGACTGCGTGATGACATTGTCTTTCCCCTTACACCTCCGTATGCAGGATGCATGTCGGGAATGTTGAGTGCAAGTATTCTGTTGATGTTCATAGTATTTTTGCTCGTTCTGTGTTTATTATTCTACTCTCAAAGCTGGAATTTTGTTCTCGCTGTTTTTGCCTATATGCCATCCGTCACACCATGCGCATTTATAGACTGAGAAATGAACGCTATGTTTCTTTCCCATTGCTTCCGCAGCCTTTTCCGCAACAGACTTTGATGGATATGCCACCTTAGGCTTACCACTTCTTCGGGAGATGTGGCTGTATTTGCTGAATATGCCAAAAGCATTGTGCGTGACGAAAATGTTTCGCCATGCGCGCTTTCTCGTCAACTGATTCCATATAGCCGGTATAATGTTTTTTATATTCATAGCCCTCATTTTGGTTACACATAATAAAACCTCTCGTAGTTGAACCGTGACAACTCACTTTGCGTGGTGTCCAATGCCTTCAAACGTTCTGGTATCTCATGCAGTGGTGTACCGTCGTCCAGAAGTCTTCTGAGTTGCGTAAACATGATGCGGTTTGTCTGGTCCATGCTCTCCTTGTCTGCATTCACACCATACTCTTCTGCTTCACTCATCTCAGATATGATCATACCAGAGAACAAGCCATGCAGCCCTTCCTTCTTGGCAAATTCCATGGCATGACACCATATACCGATGATGCCTCCACAATGTTTGCGAAGATAATAGGCTTGCGGATGCCCTACGATAATACCGTCAAAGCCTTCCTCCCTATCGTTTGTGCGGAAGTACAAGCCTTTGTCTGAACCATGACCAAGCAGCATTATACGCTCGCTTGGAGACGTGTGGTGAAGCAGATGTCCCATCTCTTTGTTGGAGCAATCCGCTTCAATCAACCGTGCTCCCAACCCTTCATAAAGGATTGAGAGCATTTCGGTCGTTATATCTGTCGGATGTATCACTAACATAGTCTTTCCTTTTGTCTCGTTTATGATAATAGGGAGAGAAAAGTAACCTCTAATCTATCACTTCATTGGTTTGACATAGTGCCATTGCATTTCAATCCCAGAAAGCAAACTTATCATACGAGGTGTCTTGCTCAAACACTTTATCTCCAAATATCATATCATCGGGCTTCTTTATTCGAATGATGGGGCAACAAGCGAAAGCACAATCCTCTACAGACACATTTGATAGAAATTCTATATATAAGAGTTTTTCGTTATAATAAAATGCTTCTGTTTCTATCTTCTTCAAAGAGTTTGGAAATATCACCTTTACCATACGGGACGGATAGAATGCACGAGCCCCTATCGTTTCCAGTCCTTCAGGAAAGTTAATGGTTGCAAGTCTTTTGCAGAATCGGAAAGCATAATCTCTTATCTTTCTGACTCCACTATGCAGTATGACCTTTCGCAGATTATCGCAGAACATAAAACCATCTATCTCTTTAACCGATGAAGGAATATCAATCTCATGCAGGGAATAACAACATTCAAAGCTATTCAAATATTTTAGGTTTCGTGGCAGTACAATCTTCTGCAAGGCATCACAGTGTCGAAACGCATGTCTTCCTATTTGTGTTATTTCATCATGCAACTCCACATTTTTCAATGATATGCATCCGTCAAATGTGTCGCTCTTTATCTCCATTACGGAGCGTGGAATGGCAATATGTTCCAATGCTTCACAACCCATAAAAGCAGCATTGCCTATTGAGACGATATCATTATGCAACTCTATATTCCGTAGATTTTTTTGCAAACAGAAGGCAAATGGTTCAATGACTTTGACGCTTTGTGGAACGGAGAAATATTCCTTCTCCTGCCAACAGAATATCAATCGATTCATGTCTTTGGAGTAGAGAACGCCGTCTTTGAGTGTTATGAAATCAGACTGATTATCAATCTCTGAAATTTGCACTTTGAAACATTCCGTTGGAGCCGCACAAACATACGGACGTTGCTCATACGTTGCAAACGGACTCTTATATAGCATCTCTATTCGAAGACACTTGGGCAGATGTAGAACTCCGATGTTGCTATACTTCTTATACAGCAATTCATCTTGTAGCATTGTTACAATTTTCTCCATATCACAAACATATTAAGTTATCGAAAATCATCTCTTTTTCTATCAAGAAAATCTTTGGTCAGTTTTACCAGCCTTTTGTTTGCAAGACACAGATGTTCCTGCAAGTTCTTCTTGACAGCATTACTTCCTATCTTTCCTCTCTTGTAGTTTTTGATGAGCAGATTGACATTTTCAAGTTTGCTACTTAGCAGCCATTTAAACAGCTCACCTTGCTCCCGAGGTAGGTCTGAGTAGCATTCTTCAATGGCTTCACGATGTGCCCGATAGGTGGTTAGCGTGTACATATAGTCATCATGTATGAGTTTGACCATTGTCCTGTCAGTACACAGGCCTACCAGTTGTTTGTATGCTTCTATCAGTCGATAGTCAATAAGCATAACAGAACGCCAGGCTACCATATTTATATCTGCTTGGCTGCCACCATCGTATGATCTCATGACTCCATCAATCACATGAAATAGCTTTTCGTAACTGTCTGGTTCTTGCCATTCACCACCAGTTTCTACATAGAAGTGTTTCATCTGCTGTCGTGCCACCTCATGCCAAACAAAGGATGCGCTGGCTTCATCCATACCCGAATTGACCATACTTGCGTATGAATCGAACAGGGCAATAACGATAGAAATGGAGTCTTTGTAGTCTTTTGTAATCCACTTGTTATACTCTTTATTGTCCATGCCCAAATCTTCCAAACTATAGCTGTAAGTTTTGCTGTACGCTGTATCAGCAATTGCCAGTAAAGAGTCGATTGTTTGTTCTGAACAAGTAACGTATGCCATCACTTTTTTCTTGTCAACATCCAGATGTTTCAAGACAAATGGAATGCTGTCTTTAGCAACCATCACAGTATCGGATTCCTGATTATCCAATCCGCCTTTATTTCCTTTACAGGATACTACGGAATGGACAAACAGAAACAATACCGACATTTTGAATATTGTAGTAGTTTTCATGTTGTTCATTTTTGTTATTTAATTTCTATTCTTGCCACCTCATCCACATTCTTTATCCTACGGATATTTTCAATGGCTTGCTTTAGTTCGTTGGAAGAATGCACCTCAAAATCCACCGTGGTTTCCACAATGCGGTCTTGGGTTACTGTATGGAGTTTCGAAATGGATAGGTTCTGTTGCTCTGTAATGCAAGCAACCACATCGCTGAGCAGATGATGGCGGTCGATGCCACGGATGCAGATACGGACGGGGAACAGGAACTGTTCATTCTCCTTGAAATCCACAGCTACAATGGTATCGCCCTGCTTGGATGCCTGACGAATAGCGGTGAGGCAGTTGCGCTTATGGAGTGTGATTTGTCCTTCGGTATTCTTGAAACCGATGACTTCGTCTCCCGGCAACGGATGGCAGCAGGTACAACGCTTATACTCCATCTTTGGACGGTCGGTGAAGAAACTGCCCAAACTACGCTTTGCCTTATAGGTAAGCACATGGTTCTGCCAGTCTGCTTCTGGTACTGCATCCTCTGCAGTACCTATCTCTACACAATCGCCACGATGGAGCACCGTCTTCACAGAAGACAGTTTACCGTTGATACGTGCATACACGGCATGAAGTCCTACTTCGGTATGAATTTCGAAGGCAAAATCTAGTGCAGTGGCATACTTGGGCAGTACGATACATTTGCCCTTGGGTGTGAAAGCCATAATGTTATCATGGTAGAACGATGCCGTCACACCATCCATATAGTCCATCTCGTTGGTGTGGTAGGCTATATCCTTGAGCACAGCCCTGAACTTTTCCAACCATGCCTTCAGGTTTTCCTCCGTGCGTTCAGCAGTACAGCCAAGGCGGTTGTTGCGTATCATACGTTCAGACGAGATATGCACTTCCTCCCATTGTCCCTTTGGATTGAGAAACTTCACATGGAAACTCTGATAGCCGTTCTCCTTCGGAGCGTTGATATAATTGACCACAGAACAAGGACGCTCCTTGAAACAGTCGGACAACACGGCATAGATATGCAAGCTCTGCTTCTTCTTCTCCTGCAAGCCGTCAGCCTTGTAGATGATACGCAGGTAATGCTTGCTGTCGATATGTTCGAAATCACAACATTTGGACTGCATTTTGCGCCAGATACTGTAAGGTGAGCGCATACGGAGCTCGATGCGTGCGTCAATGCCGTTAGCTTCAAGTATCTCCTTAGTCTTGGCGATAAAGACATCCACATCTGGCTTCTCCGACAGCTGAAGTTCAGCCAACTGTTTCTCTATTTGTTCATACTCACGTGGACAGCGATATCGGAACGACAGGTTTTCAAGTTCCGTCTTTACGTTATACAAACCAAGGCGATTGGCAAGAGGGGCATAGAAATAATCTGTCTCCGAGGCAATCTTCATCTGCTTGTCAGGGCGCATACTGCAGAGCGTGCGCATGTTATGAAGTCGGTCTGCCAATTTCACAAGTATGGCACGCACATCAAACTGTACAGACGATAGCATTTGGCGGAAGTTATCCACCTGCTTCGACTGGTCATACTGGGCTTTCTTCTGCTTCGTCACGACACCGACAAGAAATGCCACATCATCCCCGAAACGTTCACGAATCTCATCTATACTGTACGGACAATCCTCCACAACATCATGTTGGAAAGCCGCCATGACAGGGTTTGCTCCCAGTTCCAGCTCTTCTGCCACAATGCGTGCCACGGCAACAGGGTGACTGATATAGGGTTCACCAGACTTGCGCAGTTGGTCTTTGTGGGCATAAGCGGCAAAGTCGTATGCTTCATGCAACAAGTTCATTTGCTTCTCGTCCACTCGTTGAGCCATCAATGTGAAGATAGCGTCCACATCGGCTTGTATCTTCTTTTTATACATCTCGTTCATTATAATAATACTTTGTCAAATTTACAAATAATTCGTTGAAAATAAACAGGTTAATTGACAAAATTTAGTAAAATAAAATAGGTCAAGTGACAGATTTTAATGGCAACCGACTTGTTTGAAAGTTAGAAGCGAGTGCCGTAATGCCATAATCTCCTCAAATAATTGAGGATTGGAGTAAAAAATAGAGTTGATAGATTTCTTAAAATAGTTAAATTATGTAACGAAGAAGTAACATCATCCGTCACTTCCATATCATCGTATTTATCATCCCAGTATATCATTGGTGCCAATTCTTCCCTAAATCAGGGAATTGAGACTCTCTTAATTTTTCCAATTTGTTTTCAACCTCATCTTTTGATTTTGCAAATACAAAGCTACGAAACCAATAATTGTCGCTGAGATAATCACATTCATCAAACCAAAGATGATGCTTCACGAACTGGCCTACATATACGCCATCCTTGGGTATTTCATTACGACAATAGTGTGCAATCTCGTAAATATCCTTAAACGTAGTTCCGAAGACACGTATCTGCTCTGTAATCTTAATTGTCTTCATATCTCAATACCCTTAATCCGTGTCGGGCACAACTTCTAAGTTTCGTTGTTTGTATGTTTATGAGATATAGAGTTGGGAAGTAACCATTTTCTACCAGAGAAAGAGTCGATAGATTTCCTAAAATAGTTAAATATGTAACAAAAGTCGTTCATACACAGTGTTTTAAGGCGTTTCGTTTTGCGCCAGTTCTGCGCCATTTTTCGTGCAAAATAAGCGAAAATACTTAAAGACGGCACTTGAATATTAACGAGTTACAGAAGATGGTAGAGCGGTATAAAATCCCTCTATCTCCGCAGTAGAGTCCTGCAAATCGAAAGAATTGCAGGACTTTTTTTCTTTTTAGTCGTTTAAGGGCTCAGTGGACCGTACTTCCTATTGAACCCCTTTTCTGGTTTGGCGAAAAAACTTAGTTTGTCATCTAAATCCGAAACTTAAGTATTAAATATTCTATCTTGAACACCCCAAAGTAATGTGTCGCCCTGTAGTCTTACTACTTTTTAGCGAACGCCCTCCTGCGTTCGATCGCGTCTCGTCCCACGTTCGATTGTGTCTCGCCCTGCGTTCGCTCGTACCTCGTCCCGCGTTCGCTATAAAGTATAGGGACTGAAACGAGAAAGACGTTTCTGCTACTGGCATCTGCGGTTTCGGGAAGATAAAGATGAAGGGGCAGCGCCGCAACCGCCGTGCTATTGGGCTCAAAACCGCGCATAGATTTTTCTGGATTTTGAACACCCTACTTTTCGGGCGCTGGCAGAAATCAAAATTGCGGAACTTATTCTTTCAACATTACTAAGACCATTTTGGCAATCGGTATAAAATAAAAAAGCCGCGTGGATATTTCGAACATGTCCACGCGGCTTTTTAAATGCGATGTATTCTTGTTGTTGAATACTTGGCTTTACTTATTGAAGAACTTCTGGCCGTTCTGGATGTAGATCTGGCCCTTCAGCAGGTTCTTGGTCTGGTGACCGCTGAGGTCGTAGATGGCGTTTGAAGTCTTGGCTTTGTCGGTGTTGACGTTGCTGATTGCGCTGACAACAGGCGTACCATCGGCCACCTGGGTGATTTCTCCAGTCGTTGTGTTGTAGCAGTGAACGCCGGTTTCTGACGTTCCGATGAAGATGTATTCGCCGTAGGGGAAGAGGCAGGTGATGGCATCGCGGGGATGGTCTTCGTTGGTAACAGTGCCGGCAACAACCATGTAATCACCACTGAAACATACCAATGATTTGTTGAAGGCGTAGTAGATGTCGCCGTTGGCAGCCTGGCAGAGGCTAGTGGTGGCGCTCGTCTTGATGTTGATGTCGATGTTGGCTTCGCTGTCCTTGTTGTAGTTGACGAAGGTGCTGCCATCGTATTTGTAGAAGCCCTTGTAGTCAGTGCCAATCCATACGTTGTCGTTGGCATCGACAAACATGCTGTTCACGCCGTCGCTAGCGAAATCGCAGGCAACCGGTGTCTGCTCGCCCTTCACAGGGTCGAACTCGCCAAAAGTGGCGTTCTTTTGCTGGTCACTTCCTGCAACCCACACAGTGCCGTTGCTGTCGAAGGCAAAGCACTTGTAGTAGATGCGGCCGAAGTTTGAAGCCGGGCAAGTGTAGTTGGTCCATTCTTTGCCGTCGAACTTGTGGAAGAAGCCATAGGCGCCAAACCACACAGTGTTGTTAGGGCCATAGGCCAAGCCTCTGGCTCTGACGTCGGCATACTGGCCGCCCTTGATGGCTCCGTTGGCTACGCTGTAGGTGGTGGTCTCCGTGCCCTTGACGTGGTTGATGGTGCTGCTCATGCCCAAATTGGCGATATACCAGAGGTCGGTTTGGTCTTTGGCGATGATGGACGTGAGGTTGCCAACGGTTTTCATTTCCTTTGTTTCACCAACCTTGGTGTCGAAAATGAGGTAGCCTTCGTTGGTGGCTACGTAGAGGTCAGAACCACACATGGTCATGTCCTTGACATTACACTGGTCGATCGGTGTAATCTGTGCGATAGACGCTACGTTTCCCATTGCTAAGGAAGCGAAAGTGAGTGCGAGTAATTTTTTGAAATTCATAGGCTGAATATTTTATTGAGTGTGAGATTTGCCGCAAAATTACGAAATAATCTTAGTCCAAGAAATATTTGCGATGGGTTTTAAGCTGCAAACGTATTTTGTCTCTATCTGTCACTTTTCGAGAGGAAAACAAGACGTTTTGCTAATAAATAAGCGCCAAACCGAATCAATATGTCGGTTTGGCGCTTGAATTTATAGGGAGATTATTTCAGATAATCATCGAAATAGCGGGTGATGCGTTCGTGGAGGTGCACCATGTCGTGCCCCATCATGTTGTGTCCGTCGCCCGGATAAACGAAGTAGTCGGGCTGCGTGCCAGCGTCTTCACACTTGCGGAGGAAGGAGAGGCTGTGTTGGAGCACGCAAGTCGGGTCGTTGTAGCCCACGATAATCTGCAGGCGTCCCTTGAGGTTTTTGGCCTTGTTGAGCAGGTTGCTGCTTTCATAGCCTTCGGGGTTTTCCTGCGGTGTGTCCATATAGCGTTCGCCATACATGACCTCATAGAATTTCCAGTCGATCACTGGGCCGCCTGCCACGCCCACTTTGAAGACGTCGGGGTAGGAACACATCAAGTTGGTCGTCATGAATCCGCCGAACGACCAGCCGTGAACGCCAAGGCGGTTGGCATCAACGTAAGGCAGCGACTTGAGGAACTTCACGCCCTCCATCTGGTCTTGCATTTCGACGTCGCCAAGGTGGCGGTGGGTGCAGCTTTCAAATTCGAAGCCGCGATATTGCGAACCACGGTTGTCCACCACGAAGACGATGTAGCCACGCTGCGCCATATAGATTTCCCAAGGGCGTGAGGCATAGTTCCAGCGGTTTTCAACGTTGTTGGCGTGCGGGCCGCCGTAAACGTAAACCACTGTTGGGTATTTCTTCGAGGCATCGAAACCAACGGGGAGCACGAGGCGGTAGTAGAGCGGTGTTTTGCCGTCGGCTGCAAGGATGGTGCCACCCTTTATTATTGGCACGTTGTAGCTCTTCCAGGGTGAGTCGTATTTCTTGAAATTCGTCACCACCACTTTTCCGCTATTCTTCGCTGTTCCGACGAGGTCGATGTGGCGGAACGTGTCGTGGCTCGACCACGTGTCGTAAATCCATTTGCCAGAGGCAGAGAGCGAACCGTTGTGAACGCCGAGTCCGTTGTCGAGCAGTTCCATGCGAGCATCTTTGACGCTGACGCTCCAATGAGTGTGGTCGATGTCTCCCGTTTTGTTGCAGTTGAAAATCGCGCTCTGTGTCTTGGTGTTGAATCCCATCAGGTCTATCACTTCAAAACGTCCCTTCGTGAGCTGTTTCAGCATTTTGCCCGTAGCGTCGAAGAGATAGAGGTGGTTCCATCCATCGCGGCGCGACTGCATGATGAATTTCGAGTCGTCCCACGGCAAGAACACGATGGGGTGCATCGGTTCCACGTAGCGCTTGTTCTCCTCCGTGTAGAGCACACCTTTGCGGGCTCCCGTCTGTGCGTCATACGCCACGAGCTCAGCCTTGTCCTGCGTGCGTGGGAGTTCAAACATGTAGATTGTCTTTTCGTCGGGACTCCATGCGATGTTGGTGAAATAGCGGTCGGTGGGGTCGCCAGCTTGCAGGAACACCGTTTTGTCGGTGGCTGGGTCAAACACACCGACAGTCACCTTGTGGCTCGTCATGCCGGCCATCGGGTATTTCTCTGGTGCGAGTTGCGCCACGCGGTGGGCGATGTCCACCATCGGATAGTCGGTCACCATCGTCTGGTCCATGCGGTAAAACGCCAGCAGGTTGCCCTTGGGGCTCCAGAACGTACCTTTCGAAATGCCAAACTCATCGCGGTGGACGCTCATGCCATATTGCAGTTCGCGTGTGCCGTCGGTGGTCACCTGATGGCGTTTGCCGTCGGCCGTTGTCACGAAGAGGTTCCAGTCTTTCACGTAAGCCTCACTGCGGCTTCCGCTGTTGTAGTCGCGTGCCTGCACACCGCTTTCGCGCGGTGCTGTCCATTCTGCCTTCTTCGTTTTCCAGTTGTAGAGCACGTTGGCATTCTTTGTGGTCAGGAAAGCCAAAGTCTTTCCTGCGTAGGGGAAAGTGGCGTAGGCGAGGTTGTACACCTTGCCCACTTTGGCCGTATCGATAGCGGCGTTGACCTCTTCAACAGTGAAGAGCACGCGTTGCTTCTTTTGCTGTTGTCCTTTCTCGTCAAACAGCGTACACACCTTGTCAACTTTTGTTTCGAGGAGACAGTCGCCCCACCAAGCCGTGAAAGGGCTTGACGGCATGATGTTCCAATAGTTGTTTCCGCCCCACATGAGGTCTTCGAGCGTGAAGCTCTTCTTGTCTTGTGCCATGGCGTTGAACGGCAGCAGGCACAGTGCGGCCACAGCTGCCATGATTATTTTTTTAAACATGTCGGTTTTGGTAATAATGTGTAATTGCAATCACACATTATAAATAGGTAGCCAAAACATTTTGGCCACCTATTTATATATTAAACATTAATCCTTCGGTCCTAAAGCATTACTTAGTCGCGGTCTTCTCTGCGTGGGAACGGCTTGCGTCCGCCATCAAATTTGCGCTTGCCGCCAAACTTGCGGTCGCCGCCAAATTTGCGGTCGCCGTCTTGGAAATCGCGGCGTTCGCCCTGCCGACGTGCCGGACGTTCATCGCGCTCCTTGAAGTTGCGGCTACGTTCAAACTGGCGGTGCTTGCTGCGCAAGATGGCATATTCTGGTGGCAGGTCATCCTCTTCTTCTCTGTTGGCGCGTGGGTCGCCATCCGCGTATCGGTTGTTGAAGTCACCTCTGTTTTGCTTGAAGCGTTTCTTTTCGCCCATGCGTCGGCGCTCCTCGTCGGTCTTCACTTCGCCGCCGCTGGCGCGGAAGTCATCCAGTTTGCCGCTGAAAAGCTGGTATTTGCGCAGTTCGCAGTCGAGCGAACCATTGTAGAGCGGAATTTTGATGCTTGGTTTCAGTCCGATTTCGTCGAAACATTCCTGCTTGTAGCTGATCACCCATGCCTCTCCGCCTTGGAATTCGTGTTTCAGGCGTTCTCCGAGCGTGTAATAGATGTTCAAGATGTCGGGCGGCGTCAAGCGTTCGCCATAAGGCGGGTTGGTGATGATGATGGCCGGGTTTTCTGGTTTGACGAACTTGCGGATGTCGCGCTGCTCGATGCTGACGATGTCGGCCACGCCAGCGCTTTTCGCGTTGTTGCGTGCCGCTTCAACGGCGTGCATGTTCAAGTCGTAGCCCAAGATGCGGTGTGCAAACTCCCTTTCTGCCGAGTCATCGTTGTAGATGGCGTCGAAGAGGTTGCTGTCGAAGTCTTTCCATTTCTCGAAACCGAAACTCTTGCGGAATACGCCCGGATAGATGTTACGTGCCATGAGTGCCGCCTCGATCAAAATCGTTCCCGAACCGCAGAAGGGGTCAATGAAATCGCTGTCGGCCTTCCATCCCGAGAGTTTGATGAGGCCAGCCGCCAGCACCTCGTTGATGGGCGCGTCGACAGAGGCCACGCGGTAGCCTCTCAGGTGCAGACTCTCGCCCGACGAGTCGAGAGAGAGCGTGCATTTGTCTTCAGCGATGTGCACGTTGAGCTTGATGTCGGGGTTGGTGATGCGGATGTTGGGGCGCTTGCCCGTTTTCTCGCGGAAATAGTCGACGATGGCATCCTTCACCTTGTAGGCCACAAACTTCGAGTGGCGGAATTCCTGCGAATAAACCACCGAATCGACTGAGAACGTCGTGTCGATGTCCAGATAATCGCTCCAGTTGATGGCCCTCACGGCGTTGTAGACGTCGTCGGCATCTTTGGCCGTGAAATGTTTGATGGGCTTGAGGATACGCACGGCAGTGCGCAGGCAGAAGTTAGCGCGGTACATCATTTCCTTGTCACCGCTGAACGACACCATGCGGCGGCCGATTTGCACATCGTTGGCGCCGAGTTCCGTCAGTTCCTGTGCCAGCACTTCCTCTAAACCTTGGAATGTCTTGGCAATGAGTTCGAATTGTTCCATTGTTGTTTGCTCAAACCATCGGGGCGCTCACGGTTCCGGCGGCAGCCAAGCAGTAAAGCCTTGATGGTTTTGGATGTTCTATGATATGATTGTTTGAAATTTCAGTTGAGTGAGAGAGGTGCGTCGGCTATCTTCCGTTCGTCACCTGGCTGCCCGCTTCCACGTTGTGCGTGATCCACACGTTGGCGCCGATGACCGCGCCCTTTCCAATCGTGATGCGTCCGAGGATGGTTGCGTTGGAATAGATGATCACGTCGTCGTGGATGATGGGGTGTCGCGGGTTGTTTTTGATGGGGTTGCCGTCTTCGTCGAGCGGGAAACTTTTCGCGCCGAGCGTCACGCCCTGATAGAGTTTCACGTTTTTGCCGATGATACACGTTGCCCCCACCACGATGCCCGTTCCGTGGTCGATGGTGAAATGCGATCCGATTTCAGCTCCTGGATGGATGTCAATGCCCGTTTCGCTGTGTGCGATTTCGGTGATGATGCGTGGGATGAGCGGAACGCCGAGGCGGAAAAGCTCGTGGGCCACGCGGTAGCACGTCAGTGCCTTGATGGCGGGATAGCAACTGATCACTTCTCCGTAGCTCTGTGCGGCAGGGTCGCCGAGATAGGCCGCTTCCACGTCAGTGGCGAGCGTTTTCCTAATTTCTGGCAGGCGGCTCACGAAGAGCGCCGCCAGGGTCGAGGCATGTTCGCGGTGGTCGCCATAGCATCCCGAACCGTCTTGTCGTGAAAAACACAATCCTGCCTCAATCTGTCCTGTGAGCAGCGCGAAAAGCCGCTCCACTTCCATGCCGATGTGATACTTCACCGTCACGTTGTTGAGCGCCGATCGTCCGTAATATCCAGGAAAGAGCACAGCGCGGCAGAGGCTGATGATTTCCTCGAGAATCGGTGTCGAGGGCAGCGGGTCGCCGTGTCGGTGCTGATGGAAGAGGCCCTTCATGTCGCGCATGTCAGAGAGCGCTTCCACGGCGCCAACCAGCAGTTTGTTGTTATTGTCGTTGGTGTGGTCCATGATGCATGCTTTCTTTTTCTCCTCCTCTTTGCCTGTGGCGGTTCCAGTTGGGGCTGTCGGCTGGGGGATGATAGTCGGGGGCATCAAAACAAGCAGAGATCTGCCCCTTGGAAGCGCCCCTTCTCATTAATACAAGCAAAGATAATTATTTATTTTCAGTGCGTGGGAATGTTTAAAAACAATTTTGTGAAGAACTTCCCTGCGGCCGGCCTATCTCTCCGCCTGTCCCTCCGCTTTTTTTAGATAAACGCCACATTCTGCAATGTTGAATTTTCTTAAATGCGTGCAAAACATCACATATAAATTGCATTTTTAATAAGTGGGATTGGAAAATTATTCATACTTTTGCGCATTACAAGCTAAATGTGACTGGATACATTATAACAAAATGGAATTAGAAAAATTTGACCGGCAACTCCGTCTGATGGTTATGCTTGCATCGAGCAGACGCTACACGGTGGAGGAAGTCAGCCGCGAGCTCTCAATGAGCCGTCGCTCAATTTATCGTTATATCGATGCCTTCCGCAGCATGGGCTTCATAGTGCATAAGAAAGGAACTCGGTATAATCTTGACCATGAATCGCCCTTCTTTTTGGAAATCACCGACCGCATCCACTTCAGCGATGATGAAGCCATCGCCATCAACCAAGTGCTCAATGCCGTGGTCGACAACTCGCCGCAGGTGAGACATCTGCGCGAGAAACTCTCCTCGCTCTATGATTTCAACGTCATGGCAAAGCACGGCGTTGACGACCAGGTGGCGAAAAATCTCAGCCGCCTCTACAACGCCATCCAGAGCGAGCGTGTCGTTGTGTTGAAAAACTATCGTTCGGCCAACACCGGACAGGTGAGCAACCGCATTGTTGAACCTTATCTCTTCACGGCAGAGAACAGTGAAGTGCGTTGCTATGAAATCACAACAGGCATGTGCAAGACGTTTAAGCTCAACCGCATAGAAAAGGTGGAAATCCTCGACGTCCTCTGGTCGCACAAACAGAAGCATGCGCCTTATTATGTCGACCTCTTCCACTTCGGCGGCGAAGACCGCCACGTTGTCAAACTCCTTATGGGCACGTTGGCCACCAGCATTCTTCTCGAAGAATATCCCGGTGCCGAGACGCAAATCAAACTGAACGACGACGGACGCCACTTGCTCACAACGGAAGTGTGCAGCTACAAAGGCATCGGACGCTTCGTGATGGGACTTGCCGACGACATCGAAATCGTGGGGTCTCCGGAATTTGTTGAATATATCAAGAGACGGACTAAAGATTTAACAGAGAAATTTTTGAAGTGACGCAGTCTGTCAAATAATGGTTGTTACTTTGCAGCATCAATCAAACATCAAGGCGTGAAACCGAAAAGCCGTGCTTCCTCAGCGAAGCCCGCGTTGCGGTGGAGTGCCCAACCGGCACTCGCCTCTCCACAGAGGCCGCCATAAAAATCTGCAAAGTTATGACCACAAAAGACAACCTGCTCCAACCGACGGTTCTCGCAACCGCTCCTTCCCGCAAGACGCTCTGCGGCGTTTCCGCCTCTTCTTCACGCCCTGCCAAACCGCTCGTCCCATCGTGGTTGAAGAAGTTGATGTGCCTTTACGGCATCATATTGGGCGAGACCCCTTCTCCCCGCTATGCGCTCCGCATCCTCCATGCGCAGGCCGCCCTGCTGATGTTCCTGTTTCCCTTTACGCTCGGATTTACAGTGCGCATCCTTCTGCTCCTCTGGTTTGTCGTGGCGCTGCTGCAATGCCGTGGCGACAAGTGAAAGCAACCTGAATTTCTGAAATAATTGATGAGGCTGCGCCGTAATTCCAATTGGAAATTACGGCGCAGCCTCTGTTGTTGGTTCGACTTATTCTTTCCCCATTACTAAATACGAGCAGTATTTGTTGAGCAGATTAGATAGCGGCAAATCCCCCTTTTGAAACCGTTCAGCATCGAGTGGCAATATCCTTTCACGTATTTTCCTATGGTTTTTAAACAAAGCATGTATATAAGGTATGCCATTCTCTTGAGCAACATGCACATCGGAAAAGAATTGCGTGAGGTCCTCCGCATCAAAAACAATGGAATAGCTTGGACGCTTGGCTCCTGGAATGTCTTCCGTCAAAATGTTTTTGCTGATGAGGTCTTGTATATCACGAATGGCTGTATCCTTGGAGCACTTTGCCAACGAAGCCCAAGACTTTGACGTTATCTTTGCTTCATAGCCATCGAGGAAGAGGTTAAGCATCTTTGTCTGTCGCTCTGTCATAGGAACGGAGGATGCTTTCTGCCAAAAGAAACTTTTATTCAAAATGGCGGTGACCATAGTTTCCGCTTCATCCAGTGCATCAAGCAGTTTTTTCATATACCACACCAACCATTCTGTTATGTCACCATCGCCGCGTTGCATGCGTTCCAGAATGTCGTAATAGTGGTTTTTGTCTTTATTGATTTGGGCTGAGATATTGTAGAAACGCAATTCACTTCTTTCCCCACGTGCCAGAAGCATGTCTGAAAGAATGCGGGCCAGACGTCCATTGCCATCTTCAAAAGGATGAATGCTTACAAACCAGAAATGAGCAATGGCAGAACGCACAACACTGCCAATAGCGTCGTGGCCATCAAACCAAGCTATAAACTTTTGCATCTCGCCCTCTATCAAATGAGGAGAAGGAGCAACATAATGAATCTTCTCTCTGCCAAACATACCGCTGACAATATGTTCCTCATTGGTGCGGTATTGTCCAATCTCTATAGGGCAGCCTTCACTGAATCCCGTAGGAAAGAATGCTGATTGCCAAGCACATAGTTTTTCCTTACTGATCGGTTGGTCATACTTCTGTATCGCTTCAAGCATTACGCCCACCACGGAGTCAATATAGTGAGAGGGCGCTGTGTATTTCACGTTTTCAATTCCCAGTTTTCGGGCGATGGAAGAACGTACCTGTTCATCATTCAGACGTATGCCTTCAATCTCTGAAGAATACACCACGTCGTGCGTCAGGTTCTCAGCCATTGCTTTGAGTTTACTGTCAAATCCGAGCGAACTCAACCTGCCGTAAAGCAGCCCTTGTTTACGACATACTGTCTCCTGAAGGATTGATACTTCAGAAGCATCCCAACGGAAGTCCGTCCAATTCTCTCTTTCGTGTATATACATAAAGGCTTATATTTCGAAGTAATGGTAAGCATTACTAAGTGCGACAATGCGCGACGCAAAACGTCGCATATTTTGCGACAAAAATAATAAAATAATGTCGCACTACCAATTTCTGGCGTGCGTAATTCAAAAAAATCCCGTTGGCAACATTCACAGCCAGCGGGATTTTTCCTTTTCTGCGTAAATAATATACAAGGCGGGATTCTTGGATGATTACTCCCCTTTGCAAGCAAACATACGGAAGCGTTTTTACAAATACAGGAATAAAATGGTCACAAATTCGGGAATAAAACCGTCACAAATTACGGAATTTTGCCGTTTGTCTTTGATATTCAAGGATAAACATATATCTTCGCAAAGAGAAAAACAAGGAATAATATGTCAAGATACAATAATAGTATTGGTGGAGATATACGCAAAGCTTGGTTGGATTACTATACTTTTGGAGGACT
>ERZ772860.68-NODE-68-length-93909-cov-15.470060_pt1 | contig 93909 bp, 64 predicted proteins | sample MGYA00511342_ERZ772860 | MGnify/ENA primary metagenome ERZ772860 (study PRJEB29015, sample SAMEA2737665) | human gut metagenome | biome: human gut; feature: human-associated habitat; material: faeces | place: China | collected 2012 ... | reverse complement strand
ATATCGTGACGCCACTGGGGTAAATAACGGTTTCAACAAAACAGCTCGAGACCCCTCCGGGCTGTAGGACGCGCTTTTTCCTTGCGGGGGGCGGCCGCTGTGTGATAGAGTGCCGTCATGTCTTATCACATCATGACCGGACTGCTGTCGCTGGGTCTTCTGGCGGGTGGGATCGGCCTGGCGGATACTGCCATGCTTCCTGCCGCCTCCCCGGCGGTCACTCAACATCAGAACTGCATTATGATTGAAAACGAATTCATTAGCGTCGAAGTCCAGAAGGCGGGTCGCCGCCTTGCCGGAGTTACCCTCCGCGATAAGATCAACGGCCGCACCTACGATCTGGGCAATGATATTTTCGCCCTTCTCGTCTGCGATGAGGATACGGATGAGGCCTGCTCCAAGAAGGAGTTCAAGGAGACTTTCCACACGATTTCGGCTCAGACGCTCATGTGCGGCGAGCCGAGCGTTGAGAAGATTGAGGCGGTGCCCGGTGCCCGCCGCTTGGTGGATCGCGTGCCCGGTCAGCGCGTGAAGGTGCCCTTCGTGGTGACGAGCGACGGCCACAACCTGACGTGGTGGCTGGAGCTGCGCGCCGGCCAGCCCTATGTGCGCGTCGGTCTCGATGTGCGCCCGCAGCAGTTTGCGATGCCGGTGCGCAAGGTGACGCTGCTGAATGTGGCGGCTCCCGAGGCTCGCGTGGAGGGCAAGGTGAAGGGTGCGCCGATCGTGGCGGCCGGCAATCGCCTTTTCGCCGGTGTGGAGCATCCGATGAGCCTCGGCGAGGTGACGGAGAAGGGCTTTGCCTGCTCTCTGGAGCGCAAGACGGATCTGCCCTGCCGCGTGACGACGGAGTTCTCGGCGGTGCTGGGCTTCTGCCAGCCTTCGCAGCTGCGACGCACCTTCCAGCTCGCTTACATCAACATGGAGCGCGCCCGCGCCTATGCTCCCTTCCTCAACTACAACACTTGGTATGACATCGGCTACTTCACGCCCTATGACGAGAAGGCGGCCATGGAGACGGTGCGTCTCTTCGGCGAGGAGCTGGTGAAGAAGCGCGGGGTGCAGATGGATTCCTTCCTGATGGATGATGGTTGGGATGATACCAACACGATGTGGGAGTTCCACAGCGGGCTTCCCAATGAGTTCCGCAAGGTGAAGGATCTCGCGGCGAAGTACAATGCGGCTCCCGGTGTGTGGTTCTCGCCCTGGGGCGGGTACGGCGACCCGAAGACAAAGCGTATCGCGGCTTCGGGCAATCAGTATGAGACCAATGAGAGCGGCTTTGCCCTCTCCGGGCCGAAGTACTACAAGCGCTTCTTGGAGATGTGCCAGCACATGATCCGTGAGAACGGAGTCAATCACTTCAAGTTCGACGGCACGTCGGGCGAGTCCACGCCGATCGAGGGTTCGAAGTTCGGCTCGGATTTCGAGGCGATTATTGCGCTGATTGATACGCTGCGCGATGAGAAGCCCGATATCTACATCAATCTGACGACGGGCACGTGGGCGTCTCCGTTCTGGTTCGGCATTGCGGACTCCATCTGGCGCGGCAACTGGGATCACGATTTCTGTGGTGAGGGCAGCGAGCGCAACCAGTGGATTACCTTCCGCGATGCGATGATCTACAAGTACAATGTGGAGGGCTCGCCGCTCTTCCCGATCAATTCGCTGATGACGCACGGCGTGATCTACAACAAGGGCGCCCGCGGTCTCAAGACGACGTCCGGCGATGATCTCGCCAAGGAAATCTGGAGCGGTTTCGGCCTCGGCACGCAGATGCAGGAGCTCTACATCACGCCGTCGATGCTCACGCAGCAGGAGTGGGACACGCTCGCGGCTGCCGCTAAGTGGGCTCGTGAGAATGCGGAGACGATGGTGGACTCTCACTGGGTGGGCGGCAATCCCGCCGATCTTGAGGTCTACGGCTTCGCTTCCTGGTCGCCGAAGAAGGGTATCATGACGCTGCGCAACCCGAGCGCGAAGGAGCAGTGCTTCAGCTTCGATGCGGCGGCGGTCTTTGAGCTGCCCGTGGGTGCTCCCGCTGTGTACAAGCTCAGCTCGCCGAAGGGTGACAAGCTGCCGGCCGAGACGATCGAGGCGGGCAAGCCGGTGACGATCAAGCTGGCTCCCTTCGAGGTGCTGGTGCTTGAGGCGACGCCCGTCACGAAGTAAGGCGCGATACGGCTTTTCAAGGTTCAGCCCGCCGGTGCTCATGCATCGGCGGGCTTTTTTTCTTTCGCGCGACGCGGGGCTGCGCTTTGCATGCTCGCGGGATGCGCCGTCTCTCGGGCGGATGATGACTCATCTCACGGGTGGCCGGGCCGGGCGAGGCGGCTGCGCCGGCCCGGTTCTCGAGCCGCGCGCAGGAGGTGCGCGGGAGGTGCGCACAGGGAAAGGGCGCGGGGAAAGGGCGCGGGGAGGCAGGCTCGGCTTTGCAGCGAGCCCGCTGCTTTCTCGGAGCTGCTCTCCTGCCCCCGCCGGCTTCGGGTTCTGCGCGGCGCGGTGCGGTGTTGACGGAGGGTCTCTGCCGTTCGCGGGGGTGCGGGAGGCGCGGGCGGGAGCGTTGACGCCCGAGTCCGCAGCCGCCGCAAACAAAGGAGCCGCCCCGTGTGTGGGGCGGCTCCTGCGCGGAGAGAGTGTGGTTTCGTCGGGTTGTGTGTCGGAGCCGGGGCTCAGGGCACGGCTACCCAGATGAGGGAGTCAGGGTTGTAGGGCGGGCACTGCATGCTGCCGCCCATGAGGCAGTTTTCTTTGCGGAGCAGTTCCTCAAGCTCTTTTTTATCCGGTTCGGAGAAGTTGGTGCGGAAGATGTCGAGTTTTTTGCCGGGGAAGTTCCAGCTCTTGGTTTCTTCGTTGTACTCGTCAAGCAGCAGGACGAAGCCGAAGGCGCCGCCCGGGCACTCGGCCACGAGGATCTCGATGGAGTAGACTTCTCCCTCTTTGACGTCGACGGGCGTGCCGGCCGTCAGACCGCCGAGCTGCGAGTTCCAGTCGGGGATTCCGTCGTAGTGGGCGATGACGTAGTCGCGGTGATCAGGGTCTTTGCCTTCTTTGATGCGCTGGTGGTAGATGCGCCCGTGCGGTGTTTGGGCGCCGCCTCGCGTGCCGGTTTTGTTGCCTTCGTTGCGGTCAAAGGTGGAGGGGATGCACCAGCCGGCTTCGAGCACCTGCTTGTTGTTGAAGCGCACGGCGATGAAGTCGTCACCCGTGCCGACGAAGCGGAATTTGCCGGTCTTGGGCGCGCGCACTTTGCCGCGGTAGACGGCGATCCAGGCGGCGGGCTTGACTTTGTCCTTGCACTGGAAGGCGGCGGGGGCGTATTCGGCCTTGCAGCGCGGCAGGTAGAAGTTCGAGGCGTAGAGTTTGGTCTCGGATTTGTAGTATTTGTTGAGCGAGGAGGCGTTCCAGCTGCGGGTGAAGTCGCGCAGGGCTTCATGCACCTTGGCCAGATCGGCTTCAGGCACTTGACCGCCGACGGAGGCGGGGGGACGGATGCCGGTGGAGGCGCCGCGGGGGGTCTGCTTGAGGTCGTAGAAGGTGCCGGTGAGGGCCGAGCCGCCGGCTTTGCCTTCGCCGAGGCCAGAGCCGCCGTCGCCGAGGCCGTCGCCGATGCCGCCCGAGCCGAAGCCCATGGCGATGTCGGAGCCGACGCCGAAGTCATCCGGCGAGGCCATGTCGAGCTCGACGGGGGCCATGGCGATGGGGCTGGCCGCACCCACGGCCACGATTACGCTCGGCGCGACGCTGGAGGAGGGGGAGGCGGCCTTGGAGGTGAGGTCCTGCTGCACGGGGCGATCCGTGGGCGGGGCGTTTTCCGCCGTGGGGACGTAGGCGACGAACTCGGCGGGCACTTCCTTGGCGATGTAGACCGCGGTCAGGAAGAGGATGAGACCGCCGAGGACGATGAGCAGGATGCTGGCCGAGAGCGACGAGATGCGGTTGCGCATCGCGCTCTTGCGAAGCTCGGCTTCTGCTTCTTCCGACATTTGGATATGGAGGGACATGGCAGTGTGGGGTGTTCCTTTCTGATTCAGAGTCTAGCACAGGGAGGCCGCCCCTGCCAGCAGAAAAGCTTGTCGATGTGTTACAACTGTGTTACAGCGCGGCTGCGGGGTCTTTGGGGAGGGAAGCTGCGGCAGCGGGTGCTGCGGGGGTTGCTTTTCGGCTCGAACGTGCTATACTGAGCCCCAGCACGTTTTTTCCTCCGTATGTCAAATCGTATTCCTGTCCGCAATCCGAATGAGTTGAGCAAGATGCGCAAGGCCGGCGAGGTGTCGGCCCGCATTCTCATGGATCTTGCCACGATTATCAAGCCCGGTATCACGACCGGGGATATTGACCGCTACGCGGCTGAGCTCTTTGCTCGCGAGGGCTGCGGCAATGCCTTTCTCGGCTACGCGGGCTACCCGGGGCACCTCTGCATTTCGGTGAATGAGGTGGTGGTGCACGGCATCGGTGATTCGCGCGTGATTCACGAGGGCGATATTGTGAGTCTCGATGCGGGGGCGATTGTCAATGGCTGGTACGGGGACAACGCGATGACGGTGCCGGTCGGCCGGGTGAGCGAGGATGTGCGCCGCCTGCTGGCGGTGACGGAGGAGGCGCTGTTCCGCGGCATTGAGCAGGCGAAGCAGGGCAATCCGCTCTCGGAGGTCTGCGGGGCGATTGAGGATTTTGTGAAGCCCTACGGCTTCGGGATTGTGCGCGATTTCGTGGGCCACGGTGTGGGGCGTCATCTGCACGAGGAGCCTCAGATTCCGAATTACCGCCCGAATTATCCGCTGCCGCGGCTCAAGCGCGGCATGGTGCTGGCGATTGAGCCGATGATTACGATGGGTACCTTCCGCGTGAAGGTGCTGGAGGATAATTGGACGACGGTGACGGCGGACGGTTCGTGGGCGGCGCATTTCGAGCACACGGTGGCAGTGGGGTCGCACGGCGGTGAGATTCTCACGGAGCGCCCCCGCATTGCTCTGCCGGAGCAGCTCGGCATTACGCTCTGAGCCCTCGTGCCACCGCGGAGTCTCCCCCACGCCGATCTGCTTCCCTCCTCGGGTACGACGGGCACACTCCGGGGGGGAGCCCGCGCTCCCGAGGCGCTCAGGATTGAGTCTCCGCGGGAGGGTCTCAACCTCTTGACGCGGCGGCGGTCGATGATGCGGCCGTCGCCTTTTATTGTTGGCCTGCCGCGCGCTGCGTTCCCGCGCTCGGCGCCGGGCTAGCGTCCGGGTGCTTGGCTTCTCGACGGGGGGGGGCTGCTCAGTTGCCTGCTTGGTCGTCGGCTTGGTCACTCGCGGGGCTGCCCGATGCGTTTCCGGTCGCGTTGGCGGGCGGGATGGCGGTGCTGACGGTGTCAAGCTGAGCGCGGCCTTCGGCGGCCATCATGCCTTGCTGGGTGCCGGAGACGACGATGCGCGAGGCGGTGCTCACGGGGCCGGTGACGGAGACGAGTCCGTTGATTTCAGGCCCGGTTTGCACGGCGATGAGGGAGGCGCGGTTCTGCTCATCGACTTGCACGAGCATGGGTTTGCCTTGGATGCTGACGATGGCGCCGACGGGGACGAGGAGGGCGTCGCGCACTTCATTGACGAGGACGCGGACTTTGACGTACATGCCGGGGCGCAGGAGTCCGTCGCTGTTGGGCAGGGCGGCGTCGAGCATCACGGTGCCGGTTGCGGTGTCAACGTTGTTGTCTGCCCCGACGAGGGTGGCCGGTTGTTTGCAGGCTTCGCCTGAGGGCAGCAGGATCTCGACTTTCTGCCCGGGGCTGAGCGGGCCGCCGGGGCCGCCCTGGCTGAGCCATTCTTGCTCGCTGACGCTGAAGTAGACGCGCAGGGGGTCGAGCTGGCTGATGGTGACGAGGGCTTTTCCGCCGGGGGAGACGTAGCTGCCGACGTCGGCGGCGGCAAAGCCCATGATGCCGTCGACGGGGGCTTCGAGGGTGCAGTAGGCGACGTTGGTTTCGGCGAGGGCGACGACGGCGTCAGCGGCTTGCAGGGCGGCGCGGGCGGCTTTGGCGTTTTGCAGGGCGGTGGTGTATTGCTGGCGCGAGATGGCTCCGTTGGCGACGAGGGGGGTGTAGTAGTCGACGTCCTGCTCGGCGGCGACGGCGTCGGCTTGGGCTTGGCTGCGCTGCTGGCGGGCCTGCTCGAGGGATTGCTCGTAGCGCCGGGGGTCGATGCGGTAGAGGATGTCGCCTTTGCGGACGCTCTGGCCGTTGGTGAAGAGGCGCTCCGAGACGTAGCCCTCGATCTGCGGCAGGAGGGAGGCTGAGACTTGTGCTTGGAGTCGCCCGACCCATTCGCGGTAGACGGGGACGTCGCCGCGCACGGGCTGGGCGACGGAGACGGTGTAGCGCGGCAGGGCGGCGGCGCTGCGGTTTTCGCGCTTGTCGCAGCTGCTCAGGCTGAGGGGCAGCAGGGTGGCGGGCAACAGGGCGAGCGGCAGCAGGAGGCTGAGCGGTGAAAAGGCGGGGCTGGCGGGGGCAACGGGGGGGCGGTGGTTCCGGGGGCGTCTCATATCGGCTCAGAGTCTCTCGCGCTCTCTGCTGCTGAATAATAATCAGAAAAAGGTGCCGCCGCTGCTGTCGCGCTATGGCCTTGCGCGCCGCCCGGCGGTCTGCTACAATGCGCTCCATGATGTGCAAGGGACAGAGCCGCGGGAGCGCTGAGCTGCTCCGCACGCTGTTCATTCTGCTCTGTGCTCTGCTGGCTGTCGGGGGGCTGGGGGGCGGGGCATGGCGCATTGCGACGGAGGGGCCGGGGGTGCTGGGGGTGAATAATGCGGTGCCCTGGGGCTGGGATATTGTGCAGTTCGTTTTCTGGATCGGGCTCGGCCACGCGGGGACGCTGATTTCGGCGATTCTGCTGCTCACGCGGCAGCGCTGGCGCTTGCCTGTGGCTCGGCATGCGGAGCTGATGACGCTCTGCGCGGTGGTGACGGCGGCGGTGTTTCCGCTGGTGCACGTGGGCCGCATTTGGATGATTTGGCTGCTCTCGCCGCTACCCGTTGCCAGCGGGGTGTGGCCGGATCTCAGTTCGCCGCTGGTCTGGGATGCGCTGGCGGTGAGCTCGTATCTGCTGCTTTCGTTTCTCTACTGGCGCACGGGGATGCTCGGCGAGCGGCTGTGCTCGGTGGGGCAGCGCCGCGTCTGGGCGCGGGCTTGTCTGCTGCTGGCGGGTATTCTCACGCCGCTGGTGGTGAGTGTGCACTCGATTGTGGGCAGCGATTTTGCGGTGACGCTGCGGTGGAATGCGGCGCTGCTGCCGCCTTACTTTGTCTGCGGGGCGCTGCTGAGCGGCATGGCGATGGTGATGCTGATTGCGCTGGCGCGCCGGGTGGCCGACGGGGTTCTCGAGAGGCTGGCGCTGCTCACGCTGTCGATGGCGATGGCGATGGGGCTTTTTTATGCGCTGGAGCTGGCGGGGCACCCGGGGCTTTTCGACGGGCGCTACGGGGCGATGCTGCTGCTCAATGTCGGGCTGCCGGCGCTGCTCTGGCTGCCGAGTCTGCGGAGGCGTCGCGCGTTCTGCGCGCTGGCGGCGCTGGGGGTGCTGGGCGGCATGTGGCTGGAGCGCGTTCAGATCATTGTCGGGCGCTCGGTCGCGCTGACGGGCGGCTCCTACAGCCCGAGCGCGACGGATGCGGCGATGCTGGCGGGCAGTGTCGGGCTCTTTCTCGCGCTGTATCTGAGTATCAGCCGCCGCATGCCCGAGGAGAGGGTTGACCCGCTCGATGAGTTGGACGACGGCGCCGCGCTCCCGGCCTTGACCGCTGGCGGCGGGGGTCCCGCCGGGGGCTCGGGGGGGTTCGGCTCGGTGCCGGGTGCACCGGCGGCAAGGCGTTCAACGGCCGAGTCGGGGCGTGCCGTCAGTGGGTCGAAGGGCGGCTTGGCGGGCCTGATCGGCGGCTCTCAGGGCACGGTGGCGCTGCTGGGCGGGGCGGCCGGGGCTCTGCTGGTGCTGCTCTGGGGGGGGCTGACGCAGTGGGCGGATCTGGCGGGGGCACTCGACGGGGTGCCGACGGGGCCGCTATTCCACATTCCGGGGATTTTTGTGGCCTCGCTGCTCGGCGCGGGGCTGGCGACGATTCTTCACCTTCACTTTTTACTCAAACGCTATGAATAAGGATCTCTTGATTTTTAATATCATCAGCGCGCTCGCGGCTCTGGGCGGTCTCGGCTATCTGATCTGGCAGGTTGATTTGGATATGTTCGGTCTGCTGCCGCCTGCGGTGTCCGATATGAATGAGCGCCCGGCCGCGCCGCTGGCGCCGCCGCCGGGGGCCGTGAGTTTCGGCGAGGAGGCTCCGGCCGAGAGCGGGGCTGTTCTCTTTGAACGCCACTGTGCGGTCTGCCACGGGCTCGATGGCAGCGGCAAGAGTTATGTGGCCTCGGTCGAGGAGATGCCCGGCGTTGCGGATCTGCGGACGCTCGGGCAGCGCAAGGAGGAGGAGTTGCTGCAATCGCTGCGCGAGGGCAAGGGCGGTGCGATGCCGGCCTTCGGTCAACGCCTGCGCCCCGCGGAGCTCAACGCGGTCTTTCTCCACTGCCTGAGTCTGATTCACGGCAAGAGCGCCCCCGCCGAGCCGTCCGCCGCCGCCCTCTGATTGTTTTCGAACTGACTGAGCTTTCCCTGCGTCACAGCACCGTATCGCCGCATTCTTGCTCGACACAAGGCCTCTCCTCTGCCTCGACACCCGCCTGATTCCGCTTCAACAATCACATTCCCGAACCATGAAACGCCGCCTCTTTCTGCTGCTGTTGGTCTTTATTCTGATTCTCGTCAATGCGCTGCTGACGAAGCTGATGGACACTTCGATTCTCTCAAATGCCGAGCTGATGGGGCTCGTACCCATCTGGCAGCTTCAGATTCCCCTCGTGCTGGGGCTCTTCGGCGCGGCGTCGCTGGCGGCGGCGCTGGGCATCGGGGCGCTCTTCTGGGCGGCTCTGCTGCCGGCCTGCGGTGCCGGTTGGGCGCCGCAGCGCACGCTGCTGCCGATCTCGCGCGGGAGTGCCTGGTGCGCCTGGCCGATGATTGCCTGCTGCTGCACGGCGCTGGCGGCTTTCGTCTTTCCCTGGATGCAGCAGACGGATTTGCTGGGCTCGGCGGACGGGCGCGTGCTCTTTATGGCGCACGCGGGCGTCGGTCTGATCATCGTGCTGGCGGTGCGGATTCTGCTGCTGCGGCACCCGGGCACGGAGATGCGGCTCCTCGCGGTCTTTCTGTGCGCGGCGCTGGCGCTGAGCTGCGGGCTCATCTGGTGGTGGGGGCAGGCGCTCCCCTTTCTGGCGATGGCGCTGGCGGGCTCTCTGGCGCTGGCGCTGCTGGTGCCGCAGTCTCCGGCTGTGCGCTCCCGCCTGGCGCTGCTGCTGGCGGTGAGTTTGGCGATCTGTGTCTACGTGATCGGCTTCGGCAACATGATGACGGGCTACGCCCCGCTGGACAGTGCCCCGGCCTTCGCTCAGCATCGCAACGCCATCGGCGCGGGCATTCTCATTGCTCTCATCCCGCTGATGCTCACGCGCAATCCGCGGACGATCGGGCTGACGGTGCTGCTCGCCGCCGTTTTCTGCACGTTCTTCATCCTGCTCCCCTCGGCTGATACGGAGGTGGCGCCGTTGAGTGAGGGAGGTGCGGGCATCCGGCTCTGCGCGGGTATCGCGGCGGGGCTGACGCTGGCGCTCTCGCTCTCCCGCGCGCTGCGAGAAAGTGCGATCGGGGTGAAGGTCTGCGCTCTGCTGGCGCTGGCTGATGCGGCGCTCTACACCTGGCTGGCGCTCTACGGCCCGGTGGAGCTGCTGGCGGGGATGGACGTCTCGGGCATGAAGCTGAGCCTCATCTGCTTCGGCATCGGTCTTCTGCTGCAAATCGGGCTCAGTCTGGCTTTCCTGAAGATGATGCTTGCCCCCGTGCCGCGCGAGGAGGGCGAGAGCGAGGCCGCACAGCGCCGGCATTGAGCAGGGCGGTCCCTGCTCTTGTGCCTCGCCCGCGAACCGGACGGGCAACCCCGCCCATGCCCCCGGTTGCGGTGCGCCGGAGGGTGTCGCGGCGAGCCCCGACCGGGCTCTGCGTCGAGGGCGGAAAGGGGCAAAATCTCAGCTCAATTTCCCGGCGGACGCAATCTGTGATTGCAATCCCGCGTCAAAAAGAGTAGAGTAAGCTCTGATCCATTAACGCACCTATGGCAGCACCGCGACTTAATACAGGCTCTCCCAACCCCGCTCCGCGCCGTACACTTCTCAGCTCCGGCCCCGTTCCCACCCGCCGCGTTCTCCTCAAGAGCGGCGATGGCAGCGTGATTCACCCCAAAGAAAGTCAGACTCCCGCGCCCGAGAGCGGCGAGAAGGCCCCCGAGGAGGCTCCGAAGGCCGCTGCACCGAAGACGGCAGCTCCCTCGCCCGCGCCTCAGGCCGCCCCCGCGACCACAGCGCAGGATACCGCGCCTCAGGCTGCGGCTGCTCAGGCGAATGCCGGCAGCGCAGAGCCCTCACCGGAGGAGGTGGCCGAGTACAATCGCCAGATGGAGGAGTATAACCGCCAGATGGAGGAGTACAAGCGCCAGATGGCCGCCTATGAGGCGCAGCAGGCCGCCGAGGCCGAGGCCGCGCGCAAGGCTGCCGAAGAGGAGGCGGCCCGCAAGGCTGCGGAGGAGGAGGCCGCTCGCAAGGCGGCGGAGGAAGAGGCTGCGCGCAAGGCTGCTGCCGAGGAAGAGGCGCGCAAGGTGCGCGAAGAGTTGCTCCATGCGCGACGCGAGGCGGAGATCGCCCAGGCGAAGGCGGCGGCTGCTGCGGCTGCTGCGGCGGCTGCGGAGGCGGCTGCTCGCGCCGAGCAGGTTGAGGCTCGAGCCAAGGCCCTCGATGTGCATATTCCCGAGGGGCCGCTTGCGGCGCATCACGCAGCCACCCCGTCCACTCCCCATGTTCGAACGTCGGGCGGTCCGGCGCTCAAACCCGCCGGGCTCCCCAAGGCGCCGCACAACCCGCGCAAGGGCGGAACGGCTGCGGCGGCGCTCAGCGCCTCGGCTCTGGGTGTCTCGCACACGGCGGACGCACCCGCGCCGGCGGGCCTGCCCAAGTCCGGGATTCCCTCTCTCAAACCCGCCGGGGCCAAGCCTGCCCCTGCAGGGCTGCCGAAGACGGGAGCTCCCGCGCTGAAGCCGACCGGCATGCCCGCGGCGACCGATTCGGTCAAGTCGGCCACCTCGGCGCTGCGTCCCACGACGGGCAAGCCCGCGCCGGCGGCGCTGCCCAAGACGACGGCAACGACTCCGAAACCCGTTGCGGCCTCGCGCCCGGCCCCCACCACGGCTATCTCTCAGGCGCCGGCAGCCACCCCCGCTGCGCCGCACGCGCTCAAACCCTCGGGGGCCGCCCCGACGCTCAAGGCTACGGGGGCCGCTCCTTCCCTCAAGCCGGCAGCGGCCTCTGCTCTCAAACCGTCCGCGCCGAGTCTGAAGCCCTCGGCTGCAACGAAGCCGGCTCTGCATGCATCGGCACCGTCCCACGCCGCCCGCCCCGCAGCGGCGGCAGGCGACGTGCCGCATCCGGCTCAGGTGCCGCCCGTTCCCTCTCCCGGCGCGGCCGACGAGGCTGCTCCGCTCAGCGATGAAGGGGCGGCGGCCCTTTCGCCGGAGAAGCAGGCGGAAGCCGCTGCTCCCGAGATGACGGAGGAGGAGCTCAATGCCCGCGACGCCTACATCTCGATGCTTCAGCAGCAGGCTGCGGCCACCCCGCTGCACAAGCGCCCCATCTTCTACGTCTGCCTGGGCATTCTCGGCGCACTCGCCGTTGGCTGCACCATCTACGTCATCAACGCCAACGAGAACGCTCGCATCGCCAATGAACAGCACGAGCGCTCGGAGGGGCTCAAGAAGCGCTCGATGCGGATTGAGCGCGACGCTCAGCTCAGCAAGGGCAAAAAGCTCGACGTGAAGTGCTCGGTCGACGATGCGAAGTTCATGCTCGATCTCATCGTCAACCCGTCGATGCGGGATGCGAAGGGCAAGGTGCTGCTCGGCAATGCTCCGGTGGACGGCGCTCTGGCCTTCTGCCCCCTGCTCGCCTATGCCGCGACGAACAACCCCGAGATTGAAAAAATGGTCTTCAACACGCTCTCCGAGCAGTGCACGGTGATCTCGGAGCGCATCATCCAGAAGCTGCTCGGCGATATCTCGGTGGCGACGACCGGCGACGCCAACAGCAAGCTCAACGATAAATTCCGCAAGCTGGCCTCGAAGGTCTCCTCGAACAAGGCATGGAAGGACAAGGGCACCAAAAACAAGGTTCTCTCGCACATCTGGAATGCGATGGTGCTTCGCCTCACCGAATCCGATATTGATGAAATCATCAAGCTGCTCGGCGATGAGGATACGGATGCGAGCCTGGCCGGCACGCTCAACAACTCGCTCGACACCATCCTCTCCAAGATCGACGACCCGGCCCGAAAGGCGGAGATCGGCGACCGCGTCTTTGACGCGCTCAAGGAGGAGCACCGCGATCAGCTCAAGCGCTCGCTCGCCCGCTGCTGCTCGCAGAAGGCTCTGGCCTACTACAAGGAGCGCATGAAGGACAAGAAAAACTGGGCCAAGGACCTCGTCTTCTTCGGCTTCTGGGGCGACGATTCCCAGCTCGCCTACATCGGTGAACTCAAGAAGGAGACCGCCGGTGAGCCGAAGTACGAGCGTCTGGTGAGCAATGCCATCGGCACGGTCTTTGCCCAGAATCGCGAGCGCAACTCGCAGGAGGCCATGCAGCTGCTGCAGGTCTGCTTCGGCAACCCCTTCCCCGACACCTCGCGCGGGCAGGAGCTCATCAACAAGATCGAGGGCGTCAACGCCCTTCCCGAGGGCTCTCCCGAGCGCTTGGAGGCCGAGAAACAGTTCAAGCAAATCGAGGAGGATCGCAAGACGAAGATCGCCATTCTCAACACGCTGGCCGGCATGCACGACCACGCCTGGGTGCTGGAGCTGCTGGATCGCTACTCCAAGGACCCGGATGCGGAGATCTCTCGCCGCGCCAAGAGCATCACCAAGAAGGTGAAGGAGAACCGCGAGAACGACGAGGCCAACAAGAGCCGCCGCAAGGCGCAGTACGGCGCCTGATCCTCCAACTGCACGCTCGCGGAGGAAGCCTTCTCTCATCGGAAGCGCTTTCTCGCGCGGGTCGAGGGAGAGCATCCTCACCTGCGCATTTCTCGATATATCCCTCGCAAACAATGGGTTTTGCGGGGGATATATCATTTTTGCGAGGGTGACAGCCCCATTTCTGTGAGTTTTTCTGCAAAAAAGTGCATTTTACTCTTGCAATTCACTCGCGCTTCCTGTATACTCTGCCCAGCCCTCAGGGCAATCGAGCTGTAGCGCAGGCTGGTAGCGCGCTTCGTTCGGGACGAAGAGGTCGCAGGTTCGAATCCTGTCAGCTCGACTTTGACGCCGGGTGCACTGGCACCCGGGTCTGATGGACAAGGCATTCCTCCATCGCTTCTCCTCCTCGGCAAGGAGACGCCGACTTCCATGGGCTGCAGCGCAACTTTTCCCCCGGCCCGACAGCCACGACTTTTTTTCAGAACCCCCAACCGGAACAGTATGTCAGGTCATAATAAATGGTCCAAGATCAAATTCACGAAGGCAGCCGCCGACGCGAAGAAGGGCAAGATTTTTGCCCGTTACTCCCATGAAATCACCCTTGCTGCCAAGAGCGGCGGCGGTGACGTTGACACGAACCCGCGTCTGCGCGCGGCCATCGAGGGCGCCAAGGCGGCTTCGATGCCCAAGGACAACATCGACCGCGCCATCAAGAAGGGCACGGGCGAGCTTTCCGGCGCGACGATTCAGGAGATGACCTACGAGGGCTACGGCCCTGCGGGCACGGCCATCATCGTAGAGGTGGCGACCGACAACACGAACCGCTGCTCTTCGGAGCTGCGCACCATTTTCTCGCGCAACGGCGGCAACATGGGCACTCCGGGCTCGGTTGCGTATCAATTTGACCGCAAGGGTCAGGTCAGCATCGTCGACGACAGCCTCGACGAGGATGCCGCCATGGAGCTGGCCATGGACTGCGGGGCCGACGAGTTCGCTGCCGGTGAAAACGAGGGCGAGTGGAACTTCATCTGCGGCCCGACGGATCTCCAGAGCGTGAGCGAGGCGCTGAGTGCCGCCGGCAAGAACGTGACGGGGATGAAGCTGATTTCCGTCGCGCAGAACCCGACCGTGATTGAGGACGTCGATACGGCGCACAAGGTCATGAAGCTCTATGAGCTGCTCGATGACTACGATGACACGATGAACGTGTTCACGAACTTCGAGATCGCAGAGTCTGTGCTTGAACAGCTCTGATTTCACTCCATTTCCCGGCCGGGGCGGGGCGGCACGTTGAGCTGCCCCGCCTCTGCTCATTTTTTCATTGTTTTTGTATTTCCCTGCCCTTCCCTTGCCATGAGCGCATCGGATTTCTCACCCTCTGAGCAGGCGAGTGCCCAGCGCCCGCCGCGCAACCGCACCCGCGGCTACCAGCCACAGGCAGCCGGGCGGCAGGGTGCTGCCGCCGGACGCCGCGAGCACGGCTTCAAGCCCCGACCTCAGCAGCAGGACGACGCTCGATCCGCCAATGCCGCCAAGGGACGCACCCCCTGGCGCGGCCAGAAAAAAAAGACAGAAGCCGCCGCGCCGAACCAGAAATCCTACGTTCCCGTCGGCGAGCCGCAGCCCGTGACGGGCCTGCTGGAGATCACGCCCAAGGGCTTCGGCTTCCTCCGCGTGCCGGACAACAACTGGGCACCTTCGGAGGATGCCATCTACGTCCCCGCCGAACTCATCCGCAAATATGCCCTGCGTCCCTTCGTGCAGCTCAGCGGCGTCGCGCAGCGCTATGAGCGCGGGCACCAGCTCATCACCCTCAATCAAGTCAACGGGCAAGCACCGGAGGAGGCTGCGAACAACCCGCACTTTGAAGACCTCAGGGCCGTCAACCCGACCCACCGCCTCGCCTTCGAGACCACCAGCACGCGCTACACGACGCGCACGCTCGATCTCATCGCCCCGGTGGCGCGCGGCCAGCGCGGCCTCATCGTCGCGCCGCCCCGCACCGGCAAAACGACGCTGCTGATGCACATTGCGGAGGGCGCCATTGAAAATTACGGCGAGGATCTTCACCTGATGATTCTGCTGGTGGACGAGCGCCCGGAGGAGGTGACGGAGTTCAAGCGAGCCCTGCCCGGGGCGGAGATCTACGCCTCCAGCAATGACAGCGGCGTGCGCGAGCACTGCCGCATGGCGGAGCTCTGCATCGAGCGCGCCAAGCGCCTCGTCGAGGCCGGGCGCCACGTCCTCATCCTGATGGATTCCATCACGCGCCTGGCTCGCGCCTACAACAATGCGGATCGCGGCAGCGGCCGCACGATGAGCGGCGGCATTGACGCCCGCGCTCTCGAAATGCCCCGCCGACTCTTCGCCGCCGCGCGCAACACTCGCACCGCGGGCTCGCTGACCATTCTCGCCACGGCTCTCATTGAGACGAACAGCCGCATGGACAGCCTCATCTTTCAGGAGTTCAAGGGCACGGGCAACATGGAGCTCGTGCTCAACCGACGCATTGCCGAGCTCTATATTTATCCGGCGGTTGACATCCTCAAGAGCGGCACGCGCCGCGAAGAGTTGATTCTGCCGGAGATGATGCTGGAGAAAATCCGCCTCATTCGCCGCGGGCTGGCGAACCACAAGCCTGAGGAAGCCATGGAGCGCCTCCTCTTTTTCATGCGCAAGAGCCGCAACAACGCTCAAATGCTCCTCGGCCTCAAGGTGCGCGGCTGATCGCCGGGTCGCGAGCTGATGCAGCGGCGGAGTACGAGCTCACGCAGCTGATGTTGTCAGACATCCCCATCGTTCGGTGTTACCGGGCACGCGGACTGCCCCCCAACCCTACCTGAGGCCTCGGAAAAGAGCCGCGGGAAAATCTCTTTTCGGCGCCCCTGCCCTCGGCAGTGCTCGGCGCTTCACCTCTCAGCTTCCCGACAATGCCCGGCTATCTGTGCTACAGCCTCAGGGGCATTGCTCGGCTCAGCCCCCCTGCTCTGTCTCCCTTGAGACGCTCCGCCCCTTCCGGCGCGGTCCCGCCACTCTCCCTCCATTTGGCGCCGCGCACCTGATCGTCGCTGCGTTCCCCTGCTCCTCGTCGCCTTCACCACCTCGCGGCTCCGAGCGGCGAAGGGAAACGCTCCCCCACCTCGGCTACCAATCACGCCGACGGACAATCACGCGCTCTTCCGACCACGCCGACCGCCGGCCGCTGGCCACGCAAGTCGTCACGGGTCACGCGGGCTGGTAGTCGATGCGCACAGGCACCTGCTCCACGTCGACGCCGGCGGCCGTGAGCACGTCCATGATGGTGATGAAGCTCCCCATGGAGGACTCCTCAGCGGCCGACACCTGAATCTTGAGATCAGGGTTCGAGCGGCGCAGGCGACTGACGGCTGTCGGGAGCTGCTCCAGCGGAACGATCTGCCCGCCGAGCGCGATGCGGCCGGTGCCGTCAAGCTCGAGCAGCAGGGTATCCGAATCCCCGCGCTCGCCGCTGAGGTGCTGCGTCTGCGGCAGCGTCATGGGCAGCACCTGATTCTGCCTCTTGAACTCCGTGTGGACGATGAAGAAGATGAGCAGGATGGTGAGGATGTCGAGCATGGGGACGATGGGAACGCCCGTAGCTGCATGTCGTCGGGTGTAGATATTCATGGCGTCTCACAGGCGGTTGCGGTGGGCCAGCAAATCGGTGAAAAACTCGGCAACGCGAGCTGAACGGCGCTCCAGCGAGCGCTCAAAGCAGGAGAGCGCCACGATGCCGGGCACGGCGATGGCCAAGCCGAAGATCGTGGTGTAGAGCGCCTTGGAAATGCCGAGGCTGATGCCGCTCTGCGCCTCCGTGGTGCCGAAGACGCCGAAGATCTCCACGAGGCCCCAGGCCGTGCCGAGGATGCCGAGCATGGGGGAAATCGTGGTGACGATGTTGATGAGCGACATACCGGCGCGCTGGCGATCCATGATGAGGCGCAGGCGCGCCTCGATGAGCTTCTCGATATCGGGCTCATAGCGGTGCTCGATGCAGTAGATGACCTCGCGGGCGAGCGGGGCCTTGGAGCTCAGGGCGGACTCCAACAGCACCTGAGACGAGTTCTGCATCTTGGCCACGGCGAGCTTCTGTTGCAGGCTTCTGAGCGCGCGCCCTTCACCGGTGAAGATGAGGTGGTAAAGGATGGCGGCAATGAGCGTCACCGAGCAGATCAGCAGGGGATAGCCGAAGGGGTGACAGGCATCGAGGAATTGTTTGGCGGTTTCAATCATGGCGTGTCGGAATGTTGTGTGACAAAAAAGAGTTCAGAGCGTATCGCGACGGGCGGGTATCGCAACGGCGCGTTTGGTGGGGCTGGGTTTCGTGATGGAGGGAGTCTTTTGACGGGGCATGTCTCGGAGGAGGCACCGAAGAGCGGAGGCGGCGCGATGAACGCCATCAGGCAGCCATTCATCCGAGAGGCGGGACGAGATCAGAGGTGCGAGGGGTTAATCTTGTAGGTGACGGAGCGTTGAAGTCGCATGGGGTGGTGGTGAGAGTCGGTATGATAGGAGTCGGTATGGAGAGAGGTTGAACGGTAAGGCGCTGAACGGCGAGCAGCCGGCGGCAGGGGTCTGGATGGTCGAAGTTTAAGCTCAGTCATAGATGAACATGATGCCCATCTCGAGCAGACTGCCGCCGAGCTCTTTCTGCACGGACGCGGGGATGGGAGGCAGAGACGCCTGCCGAATGGCTTTGAAGGTGAGGGACTGCTGCACGACGCTGGCTCCGCGGCGCGAGAGCAGTTGCAGATTATGGATACGCCCCTCCTTCGTCAGGGTGATACTGACGGTGAGCGTGCCGGGCACAAGGGCGCTGCGGTGCTCATCGCATTCAAAGTACCAGGAGCGCGCGATGCGCCGGTAAACTTCGGCCTCATAGCGGCCGCGAGGGGAGGCCTCCACGCTCAGCGACGGATGCCGACCGCAGATGAAGGTACCGCTGCTGCGGCTGCGGCGCTCGTAGGTGCGGAAACCCGGCTGAACCGAGCTCGGCAAGCTGGGGTCATAAACCGGGTGGCTGCGCTGCGCGGGCGGAGGAAGCGTCGGATCCGGCAGCAGCGCCACGGCATCCGAGAGACCGGGCCGCGCAGCCGGTCGGGGCTGCGCGGCCTCGTCTTCCGCTGCCGGCGGCTGCTGAGGCACGGGTTTGCCGTCGGGAGTCTCCTGAGCGGGCAATGCCGGCTGCGGGAGATCCGGGTTTGAGGCCGGGCGCTCCTCCTTCACGTCCGCTTCGCGCCCCCGGCCCTGCTCCAGCCCGCGGCTCGGCGTCTCCGAGATGATCACCGGCTGCTGCGTCGGCTGCGGCACAGGCTCAGCAGAAGACTCAGCACGAAGCGGCTCGCCGTCGTCGGAAGGCGGGCGCGGCGTGGAGTCCGTCTCTTCGGGAGTGCGCTGTTGATCCTGCGGCTGCTGAGGCTGATCAGGATGGGGCGGGATCTGGTTGGGCTTGGAGCGGCCTGTGTCTTCGCTCAGCGAGATCTGCTCGCTGGCGAGGTCGCCGTCCTGCCGCTCCTGATCGAGGGGATTCACCTCCTCCGGTCGCTCCTCACCCTCCATGTGGGGCGCCTTCTCCGAACTGTCCGGAACCAGTTCGCTGGCTCCCTCGGTGTTGCGGTTGCCGATGCGGTCGGGATCGCGGGGCAAGGTCTCGGGCACATCGGGGCTGGTCTTGCCGAAGTTCCGCGGCGGCTTCGGCTTCTCCTCCTGAGGTTTCGGCTGCTTCTTGGCGGGGGGGCGCAGCACGTGCAGAGCGCGCGGCGTGCGACGGTGATGCCGCGCCGAGCCATCCGGGCTTTCGGGCACGAGCATCAGCAGGGCCAGAATCAGCAGGTGCAGCAGCAGCGAGAGCACGATGCACAACAGCACCGGCCAAAGCCTTCTCGCTCGCTTTCCTCGCGCTCTCACACGCCTATTGTAACGGAGCCGCGGCGCTCGCGCAAGTCCTCTCCGCGTCAGGGTGCAACTTGTTATTCTGTCAATATGCCTAGGCGCAGCTTCTCCCCTGCGCGCCTTCGTCAACAACGTCGCACCCCAACCGCCGAGTAACCTTCCGGGTGCCTCCGAAATCGCCTCCCGGCTTCTCTCCCGGGCGCTCTCCTCCGAGCTCCCCCTCCGAGCTCGCTGCCGTGCACCCCTCTGAGCTTCCCACCCGGCTTTCCGCGAGCCACCTTGCGGTGCAACAGGGAGGGGAAAACACACCTCCGAGAACAAGCCGCAGCCCCTCCCGGCCATCCGCAGGTCTGCCCCTTTTCCCGCAGGATTCGGAACCCGGGCTCGAGCAACACCATGCTCCCGTTTCAATGCAAAAGGCGCGCCGGCTCCTCCCGTTGGGGAGAGAAACCGGCGCGCCCCCGTGCGGCTCGCGTCGCAGCCCTGCTGTTCGCCGCCCGCCGCGCAGCCCGCTCTGTTGCCCCTTCCGACATGTGAGTCCGGCCTCGTGAACGGCAGCACTGAACCGGGCCCCGCGAATGGGCGTGCCCAAGGGGGGGGGCTCGCGAGCAGAGGGCACGAAACCGCCTTGGCTCACAAAGACCACGAAACTGCATCTCATATCCGGCGGAGACGAAAGCTCTCGAATCCGAGAGCGGTCGCACCCGAGGGCACCTTCATGAGGGGGCGGAACACGCGGACCTCCGCGAGCCTCGGCGCATTCACCGTCAGCGGCGACCGTGTAGGCGGCCGTGCACAGGCGGCAGTCAGGGGGCTTCAGACGATAGGCGGCAAGCGACTGGCGGCAGAGCGATGCTCAGTCCAGCGTCGCGAACTGGAGGTGCATCCAGTCCACATCGCGCTGGCGGCCGAGAGAGATGGCGCCCTGCTCTTCCCAGATGCGCCACCAGTCCTCGTATTCGGCACCGCTGAAGCGGGCGCGGGGCCGCTTCATGTTGTAGCTGTTGTGCTCGGGATCAAAATCGAGCGCAACGCCCCAGGCGTGCATCGACAGGGAGCTGCCGCCGGTGCAGCTGCGGTAGTTGTAGCTGCCGCCGTAGAGATCCAGCCCGAGGCGGCTGATGGCCTCCTGACCGTAATGCTCGAGCACGGCGCGCAGCGCGCGCTCCACGCGCGCGGCAATGCAGCGGTGCACGCGGATGCTCTTGACGGGCTTCCCCTCATAGAGCAGCGGGTAGGGCGGCGTCACGTTCACGAGATTCTCCTCACAGCCGGGACTGCCGTAGAGGCTCTTGCCGAGGCGCACGCGCGACTGCGGGGGGATGGGTCCCTCCTCTGCCGCGGGAGCCTCGATGATTCCCAAGGCTCGGGCGATGGCCTCGATCGTCACCGGGCCGATCACGCCGTCGGCCTCGACGCCGACTTTCTGCTGAATGGCTTGAACGGTATTCATGGTTTACTTGGTTGTGCGATCCTCCTGTCTCAGGTACACGGGTTGGTGAAAGGGGTGATTCTCGAGTTGGCTGATGCGCAGGGAGAGCTCGCGCAGGGCTGTGGCCGTCTCGACGTAGGCCTGTGTCTGCTCCCTCATGAAGTTGCGCACGTCGGCGTAAAGCACGGCTGCGGCGACCCAAGACGCCACCGTGACGATAGCCACGGGGCGCTCGACCATCTGCCGCAGCACCCAGACGACCCAAGCTTCGCCCTCACGCCGCTGACACATCGTCGACCTCCTTTCCGGCGGTGTTGAGTGCTCGCCGGGCAACGGCGGAGCCCGAGTGAATCATCATATCGGCACGGATCGGCAGAGCCTCGCCGCAGGGAGACTCTGCGCTGGCGCGGTGACGGCCGGGGAAACCCAGCAAGCCCGAAGCGCGAAGTCCCGGCGCCCGCGTGACGGCGTCTCGCTGGGGCGTGTGCGACTCACGGCCTGACGAAGTCCCCATGAGAGGCGGCTGCTCCGAGGGCGTTAATGAGGTGCGGGGAATGGCCCCGCAGCATGTTTGATGGTATGGCATATTCTGTGATGATGTTTGATAGAGTGAAGCCCCTCTCCGCTTCGGCCGGTGACTTCGCAAGGCCATTGTGAGCCCGGCTCTCGTGGCCCGTCTCGAGTCATGAGAAGTCGGGCTCGCCGGCAATGCGGCTCAGCACAATGCGGCTCAGCAAGCCGAGTCGGCCCGAAGGCATCTGCCGGAGTGCGGAGCCATCGGCCGAGGCGTGGAGTGGCTTCATGCACATGACATTACAGCTCTCTCAGAACGCTGTCACGCAGAGACGGGGGCACCGCAGGTGCCGGCCGGGGGTGGGCAGATGATGCCCCAGGGGCGCAGATTGGGGGCTGGCGCACGCCATTATGAACGGAGGGTCACGGAGGCAAAGAGACTTGTACTCAGTGCTCCAAGACTGCGCTTGGAGAGCCGCAGGGCTTCGACAGCAAGCCGGAGCTCGGTCGACAAGCGGCGCAAGCGCGTCCATTTGTCTTGCCAAGCCTGCGCGGGAAGAGTACAATGACCGCGGTTCCGCCTGCACCTTTCCCCCTCCCTCGCAGCGTCCCTACAGCGGCCCTCCACAGCCGCCGCACGGAGGCCCCGGATGAGATCTCGAACGGCGCCGGACGAGACTCCGCCCTGTCCGAACCGCTCGGTCCGCCATGGTCGGCCGTCCGGCTCGGCGCATCGCTCGACTCCCCGGACGCGCTCGGCGCCCCCGGTGCCATCGGTGCTGTCACGACTCGGCAGACCGAAGCGCGGCCGCCTGCCTCAGGTCCCGTTCGCGCGGCGTTCGGTAGTTCTCCGTCCGCTGCGCCGCGGGGAGGTGAGGCCCGTCGGCCTCGGCTCGAAGCTCCGGCTCGGCGTGGGGGATGATCGGGCGGCCCCTGATAAACCATGAGTGCTGATCAAACGAGTTCTGCTGACCTTCGCGCTGCGGCGACGCCCCGGCCGGAGAGTCCCGTGATGCCGCAGGCCCCGGCCGTGGAGAAGAGTCTGCTGTCCATGATGTCGATCGACCCGACGAACATCATCTCGCGGTGCATTTCCGACGGCGTCAACAGCGATTACTTTTACATCCCCGCTCACCGCATCATCTGGGAAAATTTCCGCGGACGCTACGACAAGGGGCAGACGGTTGACGCAACTTCGGTGGCGCAGGAGCTCGAGGACCACGGTCTGCTGGAGGCTGTCGGCGGTGCGACGGGCCTGATGGAGGTGTTTTCGTACGCGACGACGACGGCGCTCTATGAGCAGCATCTCGAGATTCTCAAGGAGAAATACATCCGCCGCTCCATCATTCTGACGGCCAACAAGGCGACGGACGCTGCGTACCGACAGGAGGGCGAGATTGACGACCTGCTTGATCAGACGGAGCAGGATGTGCTGCACATTCGCCAGACGGCGATCAAGGGTGCGGAGTGGAGTCTCAAGGAGGACATTCGGCGCGCGGTGGACAATCTGGAGCGCATGATGATCTCGAAGGGGGATATCCTCGGGCTTCGCTCGGGCTTCGAGAAGCTCGATCACATGATCAACGGCCTGAAAGCCGGTGAGCTCTTCGTCATTGCGGCGCGCCCGTCGATGGGCAAGACTTCCTTCCTGCTCAACATCATTGAGCATCTCGTGCTCGATGAGCAGAAGCCGGTGCTGTGTTTTTCCTGCGAAATGCCCAGCGTGCAGCTCGTCGAGCGTCTGCTCTACGCGCGCAGCGGGGTGAGCAAATCGATGCTGCAGCTCAACAAGGGGCAGATTCCGCCCAAGGATATGAAGAGGCTGCGCGACGCCATCAAGGAGCTTCAGGGCAGCCAGCTGATTATCGACGACACGGCGGCCATCTCCATCTCTGAGCTGCGAGCCAAGGCTCGGCGCGTGCAGCGCGAGAACCCGGGGCTTGCGGCGATCGGCATCGACTACCTTCAGCTGATGCGCTCACACACCAAGCAGGCGCAGAGCAGCCGCGAACGTGAGATCGCCGAAATCTCGGGCGGTCTCAAGGGCTTGGCCAAGGAGCTGGGCATTCCCGTCATCGTGCTGGCGCAGCTCAACCGCGGCCCGGAGAACCGCACGGGCAAAAACAAGGGCACGCCGCAGATGAGTGACCTGCGAGAGTCCGGCGCCATCGAACAGGATGCGGATATGATCGGCCTGCTCTACCGCAAGCGCTACTACGCCGAAACGGATGAGGAGCGCGAGGAGATGGGCGACGACGCCATGCTCATTCTCGCCAAAAACCGCAACGGCCCTACGGGCGATGTGCCGCTCTCCTTCAAGGCGGAGCTCATGCGCTTCACGACCCGCGTGGTCGCCGAGGAGGATGAGGAGGACTGATACCGTCTGCGGAGGGAACGAAGGGCCTCCGGAGAGCTCCACGGACTCACGGAGACCTCACGCCCGGGGCTTCCCCATGGCTCCCCTTCGCGGCTTCCGCATCGCTCTCCCTCGACTCGCTCAGGCTCTCACACGACTTGCGAACATTCTCCGGCAACATGGCCTTCTCATCGTTCCCGTTCGAGGTTCCCGCACGAGCTTCCCGCTCGGGGGCCGCTCCCGTCCCGCCGAGTTTACACCCCTCGGGGCGATGAAGCGCGGCGCTCGGCTCGCTGACGCGCCCCGGCCGTCGAAGCCTCACGAAGCCTCGCGAAGCCGCCCGCCGCTGACTCCTGCGCCCGGCGCCCCCCCTGACATCTCTTTCAACCACAACGACCATTCTCATGGATGCAACGCAACAAACTCAACGCTGGATTCAACGCGATCTGGAACACTGCTGGCACCCCTTCACACCGCAGGCTCTCTGGGGGCAGGAGTCGGAGATTCTCATGATTCAATCGGGGCGCGGTGTCTGGCTGACGGACTCGCTCGGCCGCCGCTACATCGACGGCAACAGCTCCATATGGGTAAATATCCACGGGCACTGCCACCCGCGCATCGTCAGCGCGATTCAGCGCCAGACCGAGACGATCTGCCACAGCAGCTACCTCGGCTTCGCGCACGGGCTGGCGAGCGATCTGGCGACGCGCCTCTGCTCCTTTTTCCCCGAGGGCACGCTCACGCGCGTCTTTTTCTCCGACGACGGCTCGACGGCGCTGGAGACGGCTCTCAAGATGGCCTTCCAGAGCCATGTGCAGACGCCCGGCGAAGAGCAGCGCCGGCACTTCGTCGCCTTCAGCAACTGCTACCACGGCGACACGATGGGCGCGGCCTCGCTCGGCGGCGTCGGGACCTTCTTCAGCAAGTTCCGCGGCTTCGGCATGGAGGTGACGCATGTGGGGAGCATGGATGATCTGCGCGCGCTGCCCGCCGATTTTCTGCGAACGGTGGCGGCCATCGTCATCGAGCCGATCATTCAGGGTGTGAACCGCATGACGCCCTGGCCCAAGGGGATGCTGCGCGAGCTGCGCCGCTTCTGCGATGAGCAGGGCATCTACCTCATCTGCGACGAGGTGATGACGGGATTCGGACGCACAGGCAAGCTCTTTGCCTGCATGCACGAGGAGGTTATTCCCGACTTCCTCTGCTGCGCCAAGGGCCTGACGAGCGGCTACACGCCGCTGGCGGCCTGCCTGACGACAGAAGCGGTCTACAACAAGTTCATCGGGCCCTACAGCGAGAACAAGTCCTTTTATTACGGCCACAGCTTCACGGCGCATCCTCTGGGCTGTGCGGCGGCCATGGCGAGCCTCGATGTCTTTGAGGAGGAGAAGGTGCTGGAGAAGCTGCCGCCCAAGATGGCCCTCATCGGTGAGCTGGCGGCAGAATTGGAGCGCAGCAACCCCTACGTCTGCGCCCACCGCCGCTGCGGGATGATCCTCGGCATCGACATCGCCCGGCCGGACGGCACGCCCTACCTTCAGGACGAACGCGCCGGTGAAAAGGCTTGCGTCGCCATGCGACCGCACGGTCTGCTGACGCGCCCCTGCACGCATGACACGATTGTCTTCATGCCGCCGCTGTGCATCTCCGAGGAGGAGATCCGCCTCGCCTTCCGCGCTCTCGATGCGGGCATCCGCGAGGGACTGGCCGCATTATGAGCTTGATTTTGCGGGGCTCTCTGGCATACTGATACAACTCACATGGCAGTCATCTTCATCACGCGCAAGGACGGCACGCGGCAGAAATATCGCCTGCCGGCAGAGCCCGGCAGCATCATCTCCATCGGCCGCGACGAAAACTGTGTCGTGTCCATGCCCGATGTCGTCGGCCTCTCCGGGCGCCACTGCACGATCCGCCGCGAGGGGCAGGTCTATGTGATTACCGACAACCACTCGACCAACGGGACGCTCTGCGACGGCGAACCCATCACGGAGAGCGTGATGCGCCGCAGCGCGGTCTACTCGCTGGGCGAGGCGACGCTCGTCTTTGATCCGGAGATCTCGGCCGCGCCGAAGATCGATCTGGCAGCGCTGGCTGAGGATGAGCGCCGGGAGGAGGAGCAGGCTCGAGAAGCGGCAAGGACGTCTCCGGATGCTGACAAGAGCTCCTCTACGGAGCCCTCTCCGCGCGCGGACGGGACCGCGGCTGAGGCCGAGACTCGGGACAGGGGGCTCGGGACGAGCGGACGCGACAAGGGAGCTGACATCAGGAGGGACGCCGCCTCGGGGGACAACTCCTCACGGCATGCTGATGCCGCCCCCGAGGGTACCGGAAGCGCTTCCGAGAGCAAACTGCCAGCCGTTCCCCAAGGGCCTTCCCTGCGGACGGATGACGCTCCCACGGCTCCGCGTCTGCGTGTTCCGGCCGGCGCGCGGCGCCGCGCGCGAGGGCTGCGGCCGGTAGCGGAGGCGGCGGCGCCGCGCTCGGGGCTCGTGCGGCTGCTCATTACCGTCTACGTCCTGCTGGTGCTCGGCGGGGCCTTTTATGCGGGGCTAACGCTGCGCTACTGGTGGGAGACGGGGCGCTATCTGCCGACGGACGGTGCCGCGGGCGCGGTCTCCCCCTCAACCGGCGAGCCCCTCGTCTCCCCTGCCCTGTCGACGCCTGCACCAACGGCAGCGGCACCGGCATCGCCCGCAGCGGGTGCTGCGGCAACAGCCCCTGTGTCTTCGGGGGATGTCGGTTCCGCAGCACCGCAAGGCACCTCCGCCGCACAAAATACGACGGCGGGAGGGGCTGAAAACAATCCCATCCGGCCGGCCTCCTCCGCTGTCGGCGCGACTCCGACAAACGCCCCGGTGCCCACCCCTGCTCCCACGACGTCCGCAGCGCTGCAAGGGAACGGAAACAACGAGCCTCAGGGGACTTCGCCGCAGGGGGGCTGAGGTCCTGCGGCTGTTTGACACGCATTTCCCCCTTCGTCCTTTTATCCCCCTCTTTAACGAGGGGGGCTCAACGATAAAACCCGGCGGTCGCTATGCGGCCGCCGGGTTTTGTTTCAAAGTCTGTTGTCGAGCGGAGCTCAGGCGAGCTTGCTGAGGACACCGTGGAGGATGTCCAGGCCCTCGCGCAGCACATCCTCGGGGATGTTGAGGGCGGGGATGAGGCGGAGCGTATCCGCCCCGGCCGGGCAGCAGAGCAGGCCTGCCTGCATGCAGAGGCTGTTGACATAGGCTGCGGGGGTGCTGCCCTCGGGCACGGTAAAGCTGCCGCGACGCAGGGCGACACCGCGCAGCAGGCCGAGGCCGCGCACGCATTCGACGACGGGGAGATTCCAGCCCTCGACGGTGCTCTTGATGAGCTCACCCATGCGCGTGACGCGCTCGCCGTAGTTGCCGGAGACGAGCTCGCTGACGACGGCGTAGGAGGTGGCGCAGGCGAGGGGCGTGCCGCCGAAGGTGGAGCCGTGGGAGCCCGGGCCCATGATGGAGGAAAGCTCGGTGCCCTCGTCGTTGATGGCGCGATTGCTGACCCAGAAGCAGCCCATCGGGAAGCCGCCGCCGATGCCCTTGGCGCAAGAGACGAGGTCGGGGCGAATGTCGGGACAGATGGCCTTCCAGCCCATGGGGGTGCCGCAGCGGTAGAAGCCGCACTGCACCTCGTCAATCATGAGCAGCAGGTCGTGCTCCTTGCAGAGATCGGCGATGGCGCGCAGGAACTCGGGGCGCACAGGGTTCACGCCGCCTTCGCCCTGAATGGCCTCGAGCATGATGCCGCAGGTCTCGGGGCGGATGGCGGCGCGCAGCTCCTCAATGTTGTTGAAGTCGACGTAGCGGAAGCCGACGAGCATCGGGTCAAATTCGATCTGAATCTTCTCCTGCCCCGTGGCAGCCATGGAGCCGAGAGTTCGACCGTGGAAGCCCTTGCGGAAGGTGATGACTTCGTAGCGGGGGCTGCCGTCGGCGGCGCGGCGGCGATGGCCGAAGCGGCGGGCAACCTTGATGATGCCGTCATTGGCCTCGGCGCCGGAGTTGCAGAAAAAGATGCGGCCCGGGATGCCGATGACTTTCTCGACGATGAGCTTGGCGAGGCGTTCCTGCTCGCCGATGGTGTAGAGGTTGGAGCAGTGCATCAGGCGGTGCGCCTGCTGGCAGAGAGCATCGACGACGATGGGGTTGCAGTGCCCCAGGCAGCAGGTGGCGATGCCGGCGCAGAAATCCACATAGCGTCGGCCTTCCGTATCAAACAGGTATGAGCCCTCACCTTTGGCCATTGTCATGGGCGCGCGAGCATATGTCGGCAGTACGTATTGTGAATTCATAGCGGGTTCGACTCTACTCTGAGCGCCTCTTCTTGTCAATGTTTTTTGCGGTGCCCGCGGCAGATTTTTGAGCTTCGGACGGGGCCCGATCTCCGCCGAGCCGAGTCTCTCTCGGCGGCGCAGCTAAGCCCCGAGAAACGGCTCGCCGGGCAACCCTGTTCCCTCACGGGCCAAGACGGCCTCACCCTACACGGCAACCGGGATGGGCGGGGCTGCGGTACAGCTCCTGCACACGCACCCTCCTACCGTCGGCGCGCAAAGAGCAGGCTTGCCGGAAGAGCCGAAAGAGGAGGAAAGGCTGAGGAGAAGCGGGAGGGGCGAGGACGCGCAAGGGAACCTGAGGGGGCTCACCGCGAGGGCCTCGCGGCGACTCTCCGGGAGGGGCTCTGAACCGCACGGGGGCACGGGGATTCCCTAGCAGAATCTCACGAGGAAAGCCCTCGGGCCTCAGGCGCGGCGGCGCAGGAATTTGCGGGTGAAGGCATCGAGCTCGGGCACGCGGAAGAGGAAGGCGGCGGCCAGGTAGATGAGCGCCCCGACAATGCCGCCGATGGCCATGGCACCGAGGCGGTGGATGAAGCTCCAGGAGGTGAAGCCCGTCAGGAGGAGTTCGCGGATTTGCCAGCAGGCCAGAGCCAGCACGGCGCCGGCGAGCAGGATGCGCAGCAAACCGGGGAGCAGCACGCCACAGGCCATGTTGCCGAGCAGGTGGCGCAGGTAGAAGAAGTAGAAAAAGAAGTTGAGGATGGTGACGACGGAGGTGGTCAGGGCGAGCCAGGGAGCGCTGAAGTGCAGGACGTAGACGAAGACGTAGTTAAGCCCGACGGAGATGCAGAAGGCGACGATGGCGAGGCCGGCCGGCGCCCAGGGCTTCTCGAGCGCGAGGAAGATGGGCTGGAGGACTTTCATGCCGGCGTAGCAGAGCAGGCCGACGGAGTAGCAGGCGAGCACGTTGCCGGTGAGCACGGCGGCCTCGGCGTCGAAGCGCCCGCGCTGGTAAAAGGTGCTGACGATGGGCTCGGCCCAGATGCCGAGGAAGACGGTGGAGGGGACGGCGAAGAAGGCGACGAAGCGCATGGAGCGGGCGAGGTGCTCGGGGATGGCGTTGTTCTCGCCCGAGGTGATGGTCATGCGCGAGACGGCGGGCAGCACGACCATGCCGACGGCGACGCCGAAGAGGGCGACGGGGAGCTGCCAGAGGTGGAAGGCGGCGCTGATGGCGGTGACGGATCCGCCGGCGAGGTCCATGGCGAAGGCGGTGTTGATGAAGACGTTGGACTGGGTGATGCCGGCGGCGATGACGCCGGGGATGATGAGGTACCAGACCTTGCGGACGACGGGATCGGTGAAGCTGATGCGCCAGCCCCTCAGACTCAGGGCGAGATTCCAGCGCGGGCGGAATCCCTTTTGGCGCATCTTGGGCAGCTGCACGAGGATCTGCATGAGTCCGCCGAGGACGACGGCGACGGCGAAGCCGTAGAGGGCGTTGGGGCCGAATTGCGGGTCGATGAGCCAGCCGAGGCCGGTGCCGATGAAGATGATGGTGAGGTTGAAGGCGGCGCTGGCGAGGTTCGGCAGGCCGAAGATGCCGAAGACGTTGAGGGCACCCATGCAGAGGGCGCTCACGGAGGCGAAGAGGATGAAGGGCCACATGATGCGGCAGAGGTCGGTGGCGAGCTCCATGAAGCCTCGCGGCTCCACCTTGAGGGTGGTGAGGCCGTCGGGGATGCTGCCGGCCGGGGCGACGGCAGGGGAGCCGGCGCTGCCGGTGTAGAGGTAGAGGGTGTCGCCGGGGCTCAGGGGGCGCAGGGCGCCTTCCTTGAGACAGGATTCATCGGTGAGGCCGTCGAGCGGGGCCTTGCCGCTGAAGGAGGCGACGGCGAGCCCGTCGTCGCTGCGGGTCGTGCCGAGGAACTCGACGAGGGCGCCGGGCACGGGGGCTGCCGAGCCCTCGCTGCAGCTGTAGTGCACCAGCACGCGCTCGGGATAGATTTGCTGCATGCAGTAGCCGGCGATGAGGACGCCGCCGGCGACGAGGATGACCATGAGCGCGATGAGCTGGCTGAAGACTTTGTTGGCGAGCTCCCAAGCGGCCTTGGGTCCGTCGACTTTCTCCACCTTGCTCATGGCGCTGGTGAAGCTCTGGGAGAGTGCGCCCTCAGCAAACATGTCGCGCAGCATGTTGGGCAGGCGGAAGGCGGCGAGGAAGGCGTCCATGGCGCCGGTGGCGCCGAAGAGGCTCTGGTAGGTGATTTCTCGGATGAGGCCGGTGAAGCGGCAGCAGAAAATGGCGGCTGTCGCGATGAGGCTCTTCTTCTGCATCGAGGACATGGCGGGAGGGGGAGCTTGCGGAATCGGTTGACGCGGGGGGGGGGGGGGGAGGGGGGGGGGGGGGGGCGGGGGGGGGGGGGGGGGGGGGGGGGGGGGGGGGGGAAGGAGGCGAAGCGGGAGCTCGGTGGGTGAGATGAACCCGGTGGGGCCCGGTGGTGAGGTGTTTGTAGGGGGAGCGGGAACCCGCTCGGGCGCAGCAGGGGCAGCGCGGTGACGACCTCGGGGAATGGGAGGGAGGCGCCGGAGGTGGGGAGAGCCCCGAAGGAGTTCAGAGTCCGAGAGGCTCGGAGAGCCTCACCCCCGGGGCGCGTCTCCTCATCGCTCTCAGCGCACCGGGTCAGCGGCACCGCGGGGCTCGTTCCCCGCCCCGAAAAGCCCACCGCCGAGGCCGTCATGCTCCGCCAAGCGGCTTCGCAGGCGCATCAGCGGTGCCTGGCCCTCGGCGGCGCGATCGACTCAGCATGACTCGGCGAACTTGCGCCTCAGCGGCTCCTTCGGCTCAGCGGCGCTTCTCGGGCATGCCCTCCTTGATCTTGCGGACGGCCACGCGGGCATAATAGGTGTCTCCGAGCAGCAGGCAGGTGCGGGCATACTCGCGCACCACGGTGCGATAGAGGTCTTTGTCAGCGGTATCGAGGCGCTCGCGATCCTCCTCGGAGAGCTCCTCAATGGCCTTCATGAGGGCCTTGAGCTGCGAGGCGGCGCGGCGGTCGTTCTTGGCCTTGCGGTTGACAAGCGCCAGCTCGAGACGTGCGCGGTAGGCGAGTCCGTCCGTGACGTCGGGATGGGACTCGGCCACCATGTCTGCCGTGGCGGAGACCCACTTGATGGCGCTGTTGTAGTCTTCCTCGCCCTGATAGTAGGCCGCGAGCTCGCGGGCGACGGAGGCCTTGAAGTCCGCGTTCTTGCGCGCCAGATTTTCGTCGGCCGCCAGCATCTCCCAGCAGCGGGTGAGCAGCGCGATCTTGTCCGCGCCCTGCGCGTGCTGCGACAAATAGGTGAGGCAGCGCAGCACTTCATCGGGGTCGCTGTCGTGCTCGACGAGGTAGCGGCAGTCCGCCATGGCATCGTGCACGGCGCCGCGGGCCTCATCCGAGCGCGAGCGGATGCGGCAGATGCGCAGCTGCAACTCGGGGGTCATCTCGCCGTAGCCCTCGGCGAAGGCCGCGGCCAGCGAAAGGGCCTGTGAGCATCCTTCGTAGTTGCCGAGGCGATAGCGCAGCTCGCCGAGCATCATGTAGCAGTTGGGCAGACGGTGCTCGCGGTCCGGGTACTCGAGCATGGAGTCGCGGCAGCGCAGCAGCTTCGCTTCAATCTCCTTGAGGCTGGCGGAGGAAAGGTTGGGGTTGTCGCGCAGGGTGTTGGAGACCTCCTCGATCATGAGGCTCGAGGTCGCCGGGCAGAGCGGCCATTTGCCCTGCTCCAGAATGTTGCGCACGATCTGCAGAACGGGCTCCTTGACGGTGCTGGCATTCGCCCGCATCATTTGCAGGTCGGCAGCCTCGGCGGCAAGCTCGGGGGTGGAGATGCGGGCCATGACGGCAGGGTGGTCGAGGCGCGAGATGATGCGAACGGCCTCATCGGTCTTCTTCATCCGCAGGCAAGTCTCGGCCGCGCGGCGCACGGAGCGCAGCAGCATGGTCGTCAGCTCGGGGTTGTCGATGATCTTGTCCTGAAGCTGGCGGTCGAGGCGCAGCTGGAGGTCGTAGTCCTGATGGCGCTCAGCGGCCTCGGCCAGGCGTTCAAGGCCTTCAACGGGGGCGAGGCTCTCCACCTCGGGGAGGATGGCCTTGGCCTCCTGCCAGAGGTCTTTGTCCACGAGCCGGGTGAGCAGGAACCAGCGGAACTGGCGGCGCGTGTCTTCGTTAGTGATCCAGGCGAGGCGCGTCTTGCTGGTCTCGGCCAGCTCGAGCAGCTGGGCCTTGTCGCCGGAGAGCTGGCCGAGCAGGTCGGCGAGGTGCGTGTTGGCCTCTTCGTTGCTGTAGACGGTCACGGTTTTGCCGCGGAAGAAGTTGACGATGTCATCGCCCTTGGCGTAGATGATCCAGAGGAGAAGGCCGGTGATGGTGAGCCCGATGGCGGCCAGCGGAAGGCCGTGGTTGGTGTTTTTGCGGCGCGGACGGTAGCGGCGAGTCATGGTGAGGGGGCTGGGTGAGGTGGTGTTGGAGGGACTGGGATGGAGGGATGGGGACGAAAGGGGATGGGGAGAGGCTGTTTATCGGGGAACGGGGACGGGAGGGCGACTTTCGCAGCACCGCGCCCGGGGTCGGAGGGAGAATCAGTTCGAAGTCGGCTGAGCAGCAGAATTCGCGGGGGATGCTGCCGCAGGTGAATCCGCGGCGGAAGCTTCGCCGGCACCCGAGGTCTCAGAGGGAGCCTGAGTCTCGGCGGCCTCGCTGCCGAGGTGGCGGGCACAGATGTCGAGTTGGCCGAGAGCCTCTTCGCGGCTTTCGGGTTTGAGGTTCGGGAGCTCGAGCAGCTGCTTCCAGCTCTCGCGGGCCTGCGGCCAGCGCTCGAGCTTCATGCAGGCGTAAGCGAGGCTGCGCAGCACGTCCTCGCGGCGACCGGCATCAGTCTGAGCGGAACCGGTCTGAGCCGCATCGCCCTGCCCCGCCTCCGGCTGCCCGGCACGGTTCATGTGGCTGAGGCAGCGGCTGTAGGCCTCGGCGGCCTCGGCGGTGCGCCCGGCGGCCTCTTCGGCACTGGCGAGCATGTACTGAAGCTCGGACTTCTCGGACTCAGCGCCCAAGGTGTGGCGATCGCGCAGCTCATAGCTGCGGCGGAAGTTGTCGGCGGCTTCGCTGTAGTGCCCGGCGGCCATCAGGCAGCGACCGAGGCCCTCGAGAGGCTGAATGGTCTCGGGCTCGCTCTGAGCCGAGCGCAGGCAGGCCATGAAGTCGTCGCGCGCTTCCGCATAGCTGCCGTTGAGGAAGTAGGCCCAGCCTCGCTGGTCGCAGAGGCTGTTCCAGAAGCTGTCCGCCGCCGGAAGGCGGCCGGCTGCGGCGCCCTCCGCCTGCTGCAGGAGGGCAATGGCCTTGGGATAGGCGCCGGCATCGACCGCGAGGCGGGCCAAGGCGCGCAAAGCAGTCAGCCTGTAGTAGAGATCGGAGGGATCGGCGCCGAGGGAGCGGAGGCCTCCCTCCAACAGGTTTTTGGCCTCATCGGCGCGACCGAGCTCCAGAAGGGCGGAGCCGTAGCTGATGGCCGCGGGGGGACTGAGCTTGCGCAGGTCAGGCTCGCGGCCGTCGAGGGCCGCGCGGAAGCACTGCAGGGCCGTGGCTTCATCGCCGGCCCGCCGCCGCTGCACGCCGCGGAAAATCTGCACGTCGGCCAGCAGGGCGCTGCCGCCTTCTCCCAGCTCCGTCGCTTCCTTTTGCAGCTCATCGAGCCCCTGCTCCGCCGTCTCGGGCGGGCAGCCTGCCGAGGCCAGCATGTCGAGGCGCCGGTAGCCGTTGAGGAGCTGCTCCCGCTTCATGCCCAAGCGCCCGTAGCGCACAGCGGCGTAGCGCTCATAGCCCAGTGCAAGCTGCAACTCGCCGCGCTCCTGAAGCAGCTCGGCGACATACTCCGCGCGGCGCGGCCAGAGCCGCTCGGCCGGGGCGGCACTGAAAGTCTTGCTGAGCAGCGGCAGCGCCTGCTTTTGCAGTCCCCGCTTGAGCAGGGCCTTGGAGAGCTGCCACTGGGCCTCCAGACGCACGGCGGGCTCGCGGATCCAGCTGAGGCTCTCGGAGGGGTTGGCGGCGATGCTGAGCAGAGATTCGTCGTCCGAATCCTCCAGACGCATGATGGCCAGCAGGTTCTGCACGGCGCGCTCGTTGAGCTGCGCCGCGACCTTGCCGGAGCCCAGTGCCTCATCGTAGCCCTTGGCATAGCCCTCGCGCTCGCCTCGGCGCAGGCCGCGGTCGTACACGACGGCAGAGCTCAGACCGGCCACGGCCGCCAGCAGCAGCAACCAGCCGGCATAGCGCACGGCCGGGCGCAAAACCTTTCTCTCGGGAGGGGGCGTCGCGGATGCAAAGTCCTTGCCCTCCGCAGCCCCGCCGTCGGCGCGGGCCGCTGTCTCTTGCTCAGTGTCTGCCATAGGTGCATGCGCGCTTCCTCGCGCGCGTCAGTGTTGATCTTGTCTGTCAGGCGAAAGGTGTCGCGCCGGGCGCGGCGGAAAGTCATCGTGTTCGGAGGCCGACTCCGGCGCGGGAAGCGGAGAACGAGAGCCGCCTCCGAGCCGTATCCGGCCGAGAGGCGGGCGACGTCTCCCGGGCTTCGCCGTTCGAATACCGTGTGTGAGGGAGGGGGAGGTGGGCGGAGGATCCGTAGAGTCGCCGGCTCGTGGTGGCTTGGCGTTCGGAGGGGATGGGGACGAGTCAAGCCCAAGCTCCCCCCCTCCTCAAGCTCCTGCCGGCAGGGTGACCCCTCAATGAGGAGCGGCTCCGAAGCAGGAGAGCTGACAGCGAAGAAGCCTCGGCAGCGGCTCTCGGCGGGCAAGACCCGGCGCCGACTTTACGGCAGACTTACCGCCGACCCTGCGCTCATTCCGTACCCGTTACGTGCCATCTCCGCATCCGGCTGCAACGGCGCGGCTTTCACGCCGCGCCTTCGCCTCGCACTCCAGCCCGACACTTTGTCTCCCTCAGCCCTCAGCTTCCGGCCCGGATCAGGCGTTCGGCTGATCGAGGTGGAAGGCAGCGTGAACAACGCGGGCGGCCTTCTCGATGTCGGCGGCATCCACCGTCGTCGTGATGCGAATCTCGGAGGTGGCAATCATGCCGGTGCAGATGCCGGCATCGGCCAGCGACTGGAAGACCGTGGCCGCCACGCCGGAGTTGGAGCGCATGCCGACGCCGACGACGGAGAGCTTCGCGAGGCCGGATTCGGTCTCGAGGCGCGCCTTGTCACCGAGCTGGGGCAGGATCTTCTGCAGGGCGGCCTGAGCGGCGCCGAGATCATTCATGTTCATGGTGAACGACTGGCGAGCCATGCCGTCGTGGGCGACGTTGGCGACGATCATGTCGATGTTGATTTCCGCCTTGGCGAGGGCCGTGAGAATGATGGCGGTGTAGGCGACGGGAGCGGTGATGCCCGAGACGGTGACGCGGGCCTGATTGCGCTCGATGGAGACGCCGCGCACGGCGAGCGATTCCATGGCTGTGTTTTCTTCTTGCACGATGGTACCGGGGTTGTTGTTCATGGAGTTGCGGACTTCAAAGACCACGCCGAACTTTTTGGCGAATTCGACGGAACGGGCCTGCATGACTTTGGAGCCGCTGGAGGCCATTTCAAGCATTTCTTCGTAGGAGAGGACGTCGATTTTGCGGGCTTCCTTGACGACGCGCGGGTCGCAGGTGTAGACGCCGTCGACGTCCGTGTAGATCTGGCAGAGATCGGCCTTCACGGCTGCGGCCATGGCGATGGCCGAGAGGTCGGAGCCGCCGCGGCCGAGGGTGTGGATGCGCTCGCCGTCGCGGGAGATGCCCTGAAAGCCTGCGCAGACGACGATGTTGCCCTCATCGAGAGCCTTGAGCACGCGCGAGGGGTCGATGCGGTCGATGCGCCCGCGGGTGTGGCTTCCGTAGGTGGTGATGCCGGCCTGAGCGCCGGTGAAGCTCATGGCCTTGTGCCCCATGTCCGCGATGGCCATGCAGAGCAGCGCTATGGACTGCTGCTCACCGGTGGCCAGCAGGACGTCCAGCTCGCTCTCGGGCGGGTTGTCCATCACCTCGTGAGCCAGCCCGATGAGCTTGTCCGTCACGCCGCTCATGGCGGAGATGACGGCCACGACGCGGTTGCCCTGCTGCTGCGTCTCGATGAGGCGCCGGGCCACGTTGCGGATGCGGTCGATGGTGCCCACGGAGGAGCCGCCGTATTTCTGTACAATCAGTGCCATAGTTTACGTATCAGTCGTTGAAGGTCTCGATGCGGAAGACGACGGGGTGGCGGTCGATGTTGTCGAATTCGCCGATCTCTCGCAGCGCGTATTTGAGGCGCACCCACTTGCAGGCATGCACCATGAAGACGAGGTTGCACCAAGGGTTGCCCTCGTGATCCGTGCCGCAGAAGGTGGACGTCGTCGCGGAGATGCCGACGTCGTACTTTGCGAAGATCGAGGCTGCGGCGGCGATGACGCCGGGCCTGTCCTTCACATGGAAGCGCACGTAGTAGGGCGTGACGGTCTCCCCGAGCGGCAGCAGCGAGAGCTCTTTGGTGTAGGGGCGGAAGCCCGTGTGGAAGTCAGGGTGGCGGCGCTCGCGCATGGCCAGCACGACGTCGCCGATGACGGCGCTGGCTGTCGGATTCTTGCCGGCCCCGCGGCCGTAAAAGATAGTTTCACCGACGATGTCTCCCTTGACGGCGATGGCGTTGAAGACGCCGTCGACCTTGGCGAGCATGTGGGTGAGCGGCACGAAGCTGGGCTGCACGCGCAGTTCCAGCTGATCGTTTTCCGCATGATGCTTGATGACGACGAGCAGCTTGATGGTGTAGCCGAGCTTCTCGGCGAAGCTGAGGTCGACGCTCTCCACACGCTCGATGCCGTAGACGGAGATTTTATCGGGCGTCAGCGGGGTGCCGTAGGCGAGCATGGCGAGGATGAGCGCCTTGTGGGCGGCATCCCAGCCGTTGATGTCAAAGCTCGGGTCCGCCTCGGCATAGCCGCAGCTCTGGGCCTGTTCCAGCGCCTCGTGCAGGGGGATGCCCTTCTCGCGCATGGAGGTAAGGATGTAGTTACTCGTGCCGTTGATGATGCCGATGATACTCTGCACATTATTGCAGATCAGCGAATTTTGCAGCGACTGCACGATGGGGATACCGCCGCCGCAGGAGGCCTCGAAATAGAGAGGAACTCCCTTCTCCGCCGAGAGGCGGAAGAGTTCGCTGCCGTACTCGGCCAACACGGCCTTGTTGCCGGTGACGACGGGCTTTCCGGCTTCGATTGAGGCCTTGATGAGGCGATAGGCTTCCGTGGTGCCCCCGATGAGCTCGATGATGATGTCCACGCGATCATCATCGACGAGGTCGTGCCAGTCATCGGTGAGCAGGGCGGGATCGACTTCAACCTCGCGGGGACGGCTGAGATCGCGCACGGCGATGCGCCTGACGCAGAAGGAGATCTGCGCGCGGGCCTCCAGCAGCTCATGGTTGCGACAGAGGGTCTCATAAACGCCGGTTCCGACGGTTCCCAGCCCTGCGAGCCCGATCTGAAGTGTTTTGCCTGTCATGCGCGCGGGGATTGTAGCGCCTGCGGGCAGAAATGACAAGTCTATAATCTGTCTGCCTCAGGTTGCAGGGAGGCAAACCTGTTCGTCTGAATTATTTCTCGGATCGCCAGAATCACGAGGATACTTCAGCCGGGTGTTGCACGTTGCGATTCGGATGTGCCCAAGGTTTCATCATGATCCCAAGCTGTCAGAATACACCCGGCAGTTATCGAATCATCTCGGCACATTGCAGATTCCGGCTCCGGATTCACCGATCTCCGCCGCAAAGGCCTCAACGCCTCCGACTCAACAGCATTTTCTCGCCCGGAGTCGGCATTTCAGCCTTGCCAGATGAGCCTTCATCCTCTATCATGGCGCGCCATGACGACCAGCAGCAAACCCTCATTCCTCGCCGGCATTCTGCTCATCGTGCTCTTCTCCTGCACCGCCTGCTATTTGGCAGACTTCAGCTGGGTCAAGCAGCTACGCTTCAGCCCGCTTATCGTCGGCATCATCGTCGGTATGCTCTTCGCCAACACTCTGCGCCGACAGGTGCCGGCCGAGTGGAATCCCGGCATCAGCTTCTGCTCCAAGCAGATCCTGCGCACCGGCATCGTGCTCTACGGCTTCCGCATCACCCTCGGCGACGTCATCGACGTCGGCTGGGCCGCCGTCATCGTCGATGTCGCCATCGTCGCCCTCACGCTGATCATCGGCTGCGGCGTCGGTCGCCTGCTGCGCATGGACAGCCAGACCGCGCTGCTCACCTCCGTCGGCAGCTCCATCTGCGGTGCAGCCGCCGTTCTCGGCGCCGAGCCCGTCGTCAAGGGCGAAGCCTACAAGAGCGCCGTGGCCGTCTCCACCGTCGTGCTCTTCGGCACCTTAGCCATGTTCCTCTACCCCGCCGCCTACCGCGCCGATATGTACGACATGGATGCCCGCGAGGTTGGCATTTACACCGGCGCCACCCTGCATGAGGTCGCCCACGTCGTCGGGGCCGGCGAAGCCATGAACGGCACCGACGACTCCGTCAGCTCCGCCTGCGCCCGCATGACCGGCGCCCGCCGCGAGCTCAATGCCGCCGTGGATCAGCACCTCGCCCAACACCCCGAGCTAGTCGAAGAGCTGCGCGCCCCGCGCGAGCAGATGAACCAAGCCTGCGACCAACTGCGCGGCAACCTCTGCACCATCCCCGACTTTGCGGAGCCCTCGCACCCGGACATCCAACGCCCGGCCGTCATCGTCAAGATGGTGCGCGTCATCCTGCTCGCCCCCGTGCTCATCGTGCTGAGCATCATCCTCAGCCGCACGCAGAGCAGCGAAGGCGGCAAGCGGGGAAAAGTCAGCGTGCCGCTCTTCGCCGTCCTCTTCCTCGTCGTCATCGGCATCAACTCCTTCAACTTCATCCCCGCCGCGGGGCTGAAAGTGATCGAACAGGCGGACACCTTCCTGCTGACCATGGCCATGACGGCTCTCGGCGTTGAGACGAGTTTCGACAAGTTCATGAAGGCCGGTCCGAAGCCCTTCATCCTCGCGCTCATCCTCTTCGTCTGGCTCGTCTTCGGCGGCTACTGGCTCGTCAAGGCGAGCACCGCCCTGTTCTGCTGAGCTCCGCCGTCCATGCAGCGCCTCTACGGCATCCGCTAGTCGCGCAGATTGAGACGCCGACAGACAGCTCACACAACACACCTCGGGGGGCTTTCCGCATCGTCCGGGAAGCCCCCTCCCTTGTTCCGAGAGCCGACCTCTCGCGACCGAGAGCGGGGCAAGAGCGCCAAGGGGGGAGACTCAGACCTCCAGCTTGATGCCGAAGGTTGCGGAGAGGGCCTCCAGCTCGTCCGTCGCCCGGGCGGCGGAATCGGGACTTCCGCCGGCGAGCGCCGAGGTCTCCAGAAGATCCTCGGGGCGTATCGAGCGCAGCGTGAAGAGCAGCGAGGGATCCTCGTCAATGAGGATGCCGGCGGCATAAATCGCCGCAGCCTCGTGCGGACAGGGCTCGGCCCAGTCGGGGCAGCTGCACTGCATGCGCCAGTCCTCCGGCCCGGGCAGCAGGCCGGTATCCGGGTCGCAGAGCCGCTCGAGCAGAGGGGCGTCCATCTGCCCCTCCAGCAGCGAAACGCAGGATTCAATGTGGCCGCAGCAGGCAGCTCGCAGCGCCTCCAGCGGCTCTCCTTCAAGTGGAAACACGCGCAGGTGGACGCGGTAGAGCTCCTGCGCGCTCACGAGGGCCTCCAAACGCCCCGGTCCCACGCGCAGATCGAGCACGCAGCCGTGCCGCAGCAGGCTGCGCCCGGGAGCCAAGCAGAGCCCCCCGCTCTCGCAGAGCGCGAGGCGGCGCATCCACGCGCTGCCCCAGAAGTGAGACGCAAGCTTGCGGCTCTTTCCCTGCACCGGTCGTAACTCTTCGCCCTCGGCGCGCAGCTTCTCCAAGCGCTCCGCCGCCAAGCGGGCGAGATCGGCCGTGCGCAGGCGCGGCGACTCCTCTGAATCATCAGTCCACATAAAAAGTACGGCATTGAACGGGCGGTTCGTGTCCGTGTCCCCCTCCCCCCCACGAGCCCTAGATTCGCCGGGGGCACACCGAGGGACAGACGCGGCTCGTTTTTCCCTCCCGTTACGTGCAGGCCGGGCGCAGGAGCTCAGCCCCCGCGCCCGGACAAAACCAAAACAACAGCGCTGCGGCCGCCCGAGCCTCAGCCGGGCGGCTTCGCGACCCGCTCGCTTACTTCGTCACGCTACGGAAGTACTCGAGCGTCGTCTTGAGACCCTCCTCCAGCGTGTACTGCGGCTTCCAGCCGGCAGCCATCAGCTTGTCGGCGCAGGCGCGAGAGTGCTTGACGTCGCCGGGGCGCTCCGGCAGGTGCACGATCTTCGAATGGGAGCCGGCGGCCTTGATGATGATCTCCGCCAGCTCGTTGATCGTCATCTGACCACCGTAGCCCACGTTGTTCACGCCCGTCACCTCGGGGTGCTCGGCCACGTAGGTCAGCGCACCGACGATATCCTTCACGTAAATGAAGTCGCGCGTCTGCTCGCCGTCGCCGTAGACGGTGATATCCTCACCCTTGATGGCCTTCTCCATGAAAATCGGCACGGCGGCCGCATAGGCGCCCTTCGGATCCTGGCGGGGGCCGAAGACGTTGAAGAAGCGGCAGCAGCCCGTGTTCACCTTCCCGGTCGCGCGGAACATCTCCATGTAGTACTCGCCGTCCAGCTTCGTGATGCCGTAGGGGCTCTTGGGCTCGGGGTACATCGTCTCGACCTTCGGCACAATGGGGTTATCGCCGTAAATGGCGGCCGAGGAAGCGAGCACCACCTTCTTGACACCCGCCTTCGAGGCCTCCTCCAACACCGTGAGCAGACCGTTCACATTGAGGTCGATGCACTCGCGAATCTTCGTCATGGACTCGGGGACGGAGACGAGAGCCGCCATGTGGAAGATGTAATCGATACCCTCCACCGCCTTCGCCACCAGCTCGCGATCGGTGATGGAGCCCTCGATGAAGGTGACCTTGAGGCCGTCGAGGTTCTTCTTGTAACCGGTGCGAAGATTGTCGAGCACGCGGATTTCCTCCGCGATCCCCTGATAGTGTTCTGCGATGTGAGAGCCGATGAAACCGGCACCGCCGGTGATGAGAATCTTCATGTTGTGAAAGTGAGGATGTTGACGCAGCGAGTATAGCCCCGGCGCCCTTCTTTGGCAAGGAAAAAGCCTCCGGATGGCGAGGACGATCTTTTCCGCGCTTCCGATCTTTACAGGAGCGGGACAAGGTGGTATATAAGGAGTATTGCAGAGGCGATGCGGAGGCGTGCGCGGGTGCAGAGTGCCTGCCCTCCGGTTTCCGATACCCGCTATGCCACCCCCTTATGAAAGACGATAGTGTACCCCCTGTTCAGAATCTGATGTCCGAATGGCAGCGGATGGCCGACAACACGGTCACGCTGCTTCAAAACACCCCGGCGGACGAGTACGCGCGCAGCATCCTGCTCGCGCAGGCCTATCTGAGTCGCCGGCTGCTGCGCTCCGAGAAGGTGCCGGCTGCGGGATCCGCGACTCAGGATGACTCACCGACGGAAAAGGCGATTGCGGCGCTGCGTCCCGTGCGCCGGAGGGGGCTCGACGACCCGGAGTGGTGCCGACTGATGGCGATCTGCTGCCGCCTGTCGGGCCAGCGCGACGCCGAAGCCCTCGGCTACGCCATGCGGTGGGCCGAGCTGGCGCCGCAGGACCCTGAGGCGCGCCGCATGGCCGAGAGCTGCCGCGCCTTTCTGGCGGAGGACGGCACGGAGGCCGCGGACGAGGATACAGCTTGCCGCGCAACGGACGAGGAGGAGGCCAACGCTTCTGAAGCTCCGTCGACAAGCGCGGACGAACCGCACTCCGCGACTCCGACAACTCCGACAACTCCGGCAGCCCCGGCGCCGGCGGCTCAGGTGGTTGCGGTGACCGATGCGGCTCCGAGCGACTCGGCTCCGCCTGCGGATACACCGACACCCTGCAAACCTGCGACGTTCTGTATTCCCACAACTCCCGCGCCCGGTGCGCAGCCGACAACGAATGACAATACGGCAACTGACGACACCCCGACGGCCGTCATCACCCCGGCAGCGGAGGAAGCCGAAACAGAGGAAGCCCCCGCGCCCGTGGCGGTCACGGCTCCGGCTGTAGCGGAGGAGGCTCCGGCTGCTTCCACATCCGTCGAGGCCCCCGCGCCGACGGTCAGCGACGCCCTCACCTCAAACGCCGAGCTCGCCCCGGCGGCCGACTCTGCCCCTGAATGCACAGCCGACGCCCCGACTTCCGCGGCTCCGGCTCCCGCGCCGGAGGTTTCCGTCCCCACCACCCCAAGTCCGGCGGCTTCGGCTCCGAGTGCGGCGGCTGCCGCCCCCTGCCCCTCGGCCGCCGGCAATCAGCCGGAGCCTGAGCCTGCGGAGGCGTCTGCGGAGGCGTCTGCGGAGGCGTCTGCGGAGGCGTCTGCGGGGGCGTCCGCGGCATCGCCCGAGGGGGACTCGTCACCGACATCGGAGGCCGAGCCGCCGCAAGGATCGGAAAGCGACGATGCCGCCCCGCGCACGGCTGCGTACAGCGAGGAGGAAGCCGCTTGCACGGATCACCACATGGAGCGCTATTTCGGCTCGGCCGACTTCGTGCACCGCGAACCCGCCAGCCCGTGGGGGCAGGTGGATGTGAACCTGATTCCGCCGTCCGACGAGCACCCCTGGTTCACGCTGGTGACGCAGGGGATGGGCGCGCGCGCCTTCCGCGATGAGGAAGGCGAGGAGCAGCGCTGCGAGCTGCTGATGACGCTGCCGCCCGACTGGGCCGACAGCACCGAGGACTGGCAGCGTCCGGATCGCTTCTGGCCCCTGCACCTGCTGCGCCTGCTGGCCCGCTTCCCCCTCGTCACCGGAGAGCCGATCGACTGGGGACACAGCTTTGACTTGCGAGAGGAGCTGGACGAGGAGTCCGGCACGGACTTCTGCGCCGCCATGCTGCTCTCGCCGGGGCTCTTTGAGGAGGAGGCCGCGGCCTGCACGCTTCCCGACGGTGCTCGCGTCTCCTACTGGCAGGTGATTCCCCTCTACCGCGAGGAGATTCAGTACAAGCGCGCCCACGGCACGGAGGAGCTTCTGGAGCTCTTCACGGACGATATGCTCAGCACGGCTGATCCGCAGCGCCTCAACGCCGTGGCGGATCACGCGCTCATCAAGGAGGAGAGCGGCCACGAGGCGGCGCTGCAACGCTGCCGCACGCTGACGGACTACGTGCAGTACTGCGTGGAGAACGGGCTGGTGCGATCCGGCTTTGTGGAAAGGCACCCCGACGTGGAGTGGGCCATGCGCACGGCGCTGGCCGAGGAGCACCGCGACGAGGGGCTCGACCTCATCCCGCCCATGCCGCTGCGCACGTGGCCGGGGCCGCTGAACTGCTGGGCCACGCCTTCCGTCCTGCGGGGCGAGGGGCGCATTGCCGCCGTGTCGCGCGACGCGGTGGCGCCCGTCAACAGCGGCTGGGACAGCGGGCTGAACTTCCTCGGCGAGGAGGAGCTCGCGGCTGAGGAGGACTCTGAGGAGAATGGAGGTCGCATGCCGCTGGTGCTGACGAACCTCCACCTCATCAGCGCCCTCGAGCCCCAGCTTCCCCGCCTGCTCGGGCTGGAGCCCGGACAAAGCCTGCTGCGTGCCGACGACGGGCGCTTCATCCCGGCCGACGAAGCCTGAGCATCCGACGGCGGAACGTCCCCCCTGATCGCCCCGGAAACACCCCGACCAACGCAGAAACACACCCCGATCCACTCAGAAACACAACCCAACTGAAGATGAACACGCCTGAAGACCGAAACGAGGACGCAACACCCCCCGTTCTCTACACCGAGGAGCAGGAGGAGTGCGTCAGCGAGCACATCGAGAACTACTTCGGCGAGTCAACGCTGGTGATTCCCGAAGAGGAAAGCCCTTGGGTGATGATCGGGGTGCACATCATTCCGCCCGCCCCGGGCTGCGAGATGTATACGCTGGTGACGCAGGGCGCGGGGGCTCGCTCCTTCCGCGATGAGGAGGGGAACTCCTGCCGCTGCGAGCTGCTCGTCAATCTGCCGCCGAGCTGGGCCGGCCGCGCGGAGGACTGGGAGAAACCCTCCTGCGGTTGGCCCGTTGCCCTCATGCGGCGGATTGCCCGCCTGCCCTTTGCAACGGGCGCCCCCATCGGCCTCTGGCACAGCTTCGACCTGCCGGAGGATCTCATGCAGGCGAGCGGCACGGACTTCAGCGCGGCCGTGCTGCTGCCGCCGCAGGCCTTTCCCGAGGGGGCAGAGAGCTGCCCTCTGGAGGATTTGTACGGCGAGGCGGAGGAGAGAGTCAGCTTTTTGCAGGTGGTGCCGCTCTTTGCGGAGGAGCTTCGCCTGCTGCTGCGCGAGGGACGCGAGGCGCTGCTGCACCGCTGCACACCCGACATGCTGACGCTCATCGACGGCCGGCGCCTCAACGCGGTGACGGATGCCCCGCTGATCGCCGAGGAGCGCGTGCACGGCGAAGCGCTGCGCCGCTGCCGCAGCCTGACGGATTTTGTGAGCTACTGCATTGCGCACGACCTGCTGCACTCGGGCTACACGGATCGTCACGCCGAGGTGGAGTGGGCGCTCCGCACCGCCGTGGACGAGGAGCAGCGCGATGAGGGGGCAGAGAAAGGCACGGCCGATCTGTCGGGCCTCGAGAGCGGACCGCTCCAGTGCTGGGCGACCGTCTCGGCTCTCCGCCCGGACGGCGTGGTGACGGAAGTGTACCGCGACGGCGTCACGCCGCTGAACAGCGGCTGGGACAGCGGGCTGAACTTTCTCTGTGCGGCGGACGAAGCCGCCGGCGAGGAGGGGACGCGACTGCGGCTCACCAACCTGCCGCGCATCGCCGCGCTGCACCCTGAGCTCCGCGATCTCTTCGACATAGAGCCGGGGGACTGTTACCGCCTCGGCGACGACGGGCAATTTCACCTGCTCGCGGCCGAAGAGGAGTTTTCGGGGTTCTGAGGACACGAAGAGGAACGACGCGTCCGCAGTAGACGCAGCCCAGTAGCCGCAGTAGGAAGACTCCGGCCCGCCCCCTATCCCACCGCCGCGCGTGCATGCGAGCCGCCGAGATTCAGCGAGTTACGACAAAGCCACGGCCGAGTCACCCAAGACGAGAGGCAACTCGACCCGACTTGCTCAATAGGGCACACCCAAATCGGGCACGACGGCCGGATCTCGGAGGGAAGCCTCAGCATTCCCTCCTGGCCCGGGGCATGAGATCACAGCGGCTTGCGACTTTCCTGCGTCAATCGCATGACCGGCGTCACGTCATTGGCTGAAACCGAACCGAAAATAAGGCCGTTGGCATAGTCTGTGTAAAAGCTATATTTCGCGTAACCCTCCATGATGCTCACCGACTTTGACTTGAAAGCCATCAGCAGCTCTTCGGACGGGCAGCTGTATAGGATTTCCTCCCCGTCGATGCGGAACGAAAAATAATATTTCTGTTTTTCCCGAGCGGCTTGCTCAAGCTTGTTAACACCTATGTTCATCCAGCAGCGACGAGGGTTAGCCCCACACTTACTCTCTGACTCTACGATATAATCTGTCATAACTATACTCTTTTTTGTACGGGTTAGAAACCCTTGCTACTAAGTTAGTATACAGAGACAAGACACAAATGCAAGAAAATCTACCGCGGATGCCACACTTCGCACGAAATCACCCCACGGAAGGCGTGCACCTTCAGCCTTCCGCCCTCCATGCGCTGGGGGCAGCCACGACAATGTCAACCTCGCAACCACTCAGCAACGCAGACAGCCACCATGACGTGAACTTATGGCACGAGTCCGTTCGGCCGCGACGCAGGAGGGGGAGCCGTTGCAATACCCCCCCAGCCTGCGGGGGAAGCCGTCGGATGTCAATTTGCACGGGCTTGAAGCTCTTTCTGCAAGCTGAGCATTACCTTCTTGAACCACGTAAACATCGCCTCGCGAGCTGCCGAGCTCTCGAAACCGAAGAAGGGGCGGCTTACCCTCAGCTCTCCCGCGCCGCGATAATCCCGCCACTCGAAATGAAGAGGCACGGGGTCACCTATATTTTTCCGAATATTCTCCTCGACATCAAGTCTATGATCCTTCAATCTCTCCCAGAACGATGAAAACTTGGTTTTCTTCTTCTTATTTGGAGAAATTATAACACCGAGTTCAAGACCGCCTTCCGGCAACTCCAAGCTCATGGAAAAGCACGTCTTTGTGTTGACAATGTTGTCGTATTGCGACTTGGGAGGAGCCACCTTTTCATACAAAGGCAAGGGGAAACTCGATTTTTTCATGAACTGCTGAAAAGAGGCCCAAAATTCCCGATAATAACTTGGAGTAAAACGCTCTCCTCCTACGTCCCCCCCATTCTCAGCAGGGGAGACTTCTGAGGCAAAGTCGTTTTCCGAGGAAGGGAGCGCATCTTGGCTCGTTTGGGGCTCTACGTCTCCTCCGGCGGCGGCTGGTGGAACCATCACCGCATCCGTAACAACACCCGTGCCTTCATCTGAAGGCTCAGGAGCAGGGGGTGTGTTTGCCTCTGCATGCGAGAGCCTGTTCGCACCAGAGAGCTGCTCCGTATTGAGTTCGGGAATGAGCTTGCCGATCTCTTCCCACAACTGATCCATGCAATCAATCTTCAAGTCCGTATTGATCGAACAATTGCCGAATGAATGGCATGCGCCATAGCGTTCCAACAAACCGGAAGACTCATTGAGGTTGACAAATTGACGCTCGGATCTTCCCTGCAAAGTCCATACCATACAGATTCCGTCCCCATGAAAAGCCGCCGTCTCCAAATAATACTTTGCAATGATGTTGGAGAGGGCCCCCTGCTTATCTCTGGGTGATATAATCGATTGGCCGTAGGAGTATTTGGCATCAAGGACGACGTACTGCCTTCTTCCGCCGTGCTCCACGGCCATCACAAAGTCCGGTTCCCAAAAATTCTGATCGACATCCCCGTGCGTTGTCCTGTACAAGGTCAACCCGTTGGGCATTGAGTGTCGTTCTGACTCTTCCGAGAGCGGGAGGTAGCCATAGATCAGCGGGGCATAGTACAGCGTTAGCTTAACGCCGTCTCGCGCTAGAACGTAGGTATTGTTGAGCTCTCGATCGGGCAGGTATCTCGGATTCGGGGCCGGGTAGCTGTAGCGCGTCGGCCCCTGAAGATCCCACTCGAAACCCTCATCCCTAGCCTTTTTCAAGAGTCTCATCAAACAATAATACTCAAACAGTTTCGACGCATTCTTGACATCAAAGACAAGCTGGCTGCCCGCGAGCTTCATGTTGCCGAGCTTAAACCACTTGACGATTAATTCGTATATCTCGTGATAGGCGCTTCGTCGGAGCAGAACGACGGTGGCCCGGGGAAGATCCGGCATGTCAATAATCCTGCATTTGAAGATGCCGCGGTAATACAAAAATAAGGCCTCCAATTCATCTACGCATTTTGAAAACTCATTCAGCTCCTTTGAGTAAGTCGCAATGGCGTATTGCTTGAGCGTCAGAATGGGGATTCCGACATCGCTGCGAATAGCCCCATACCTTCTGAGCTCAGCCTTAGCTCTATTAATATTTTCCCACTCCTCTGCCAGTAGGCGTCGAGCCCGGTTGTATACGACAAACAGGAAGCTGCATATCACCTGATTTTCGTAAACGTCATAACTGACAACACCACAGGAGGATTGAATGAGCCGAGCGTCATAATCCTTTCCTGCCACCCTGATTCCTGTGCGATGCTCCGTCCTCTCCAAAGAGCCCGCGTTTTGTGAAAGCCACTGAAGCTCCCGGAGACTGATCCTCCTGACCTGCTCCATAGGCATCACGGATGCGGAGCTCACAATTCGGGAATGTGCCTTATGCCTGAGGTAAGAGGCACAGGCGCGATACTTCAACACGATCTCTTTGAGAAAGGAAGTATATGCCTTGAGGGAATGGTGAGATTCTGCGGCAATCTCTTTTTCATAAAACATGGACACCGAGGCATGGGGGGTCCCATACATGGCGTCATTGACTTCCAAGTCCTCGCATTCAAGCAAAGCCCGCACCATGTTGCAGATGTTTTGCTCATCCGACTTGGAAGAAAAACCGCACAGAATATCAGGAGTTCTGAGAACAACTTGGCGATTATCTTCATAGATAACGGCGAGACTCAGATGCAGAACATCGATCGAGCCTGTAAAAAGTCGCTTGCTCTTAATGGGCATCCAGTCCCTGCCGAGCATGTCCTGATTGCCATACGCCCTTGCGACCAGTTCTTCATTCGGTTGTTGCCCCAAATACAAGGTAGCCAACCTGATCTTCTCACCTTCCGTGTCCAGAAACGCATCGTACGGCGCATTTTCCACCACGCAGAGGGAAATTTCTTCCTCGTCGGCGGACGCAGTGAACGGGATGTCCATACTGCGTTTGCCGCCGTCATTTCCATACTCTGTTAAGACGATCTTCATAAATGAAGGACCTTACCTGGCAAAGAATTGGTAGATATTCATATTCTCGCTGCCTCGATCCAGCATGATCCGCAACTGCTTCAAAGTCTCCGGCATCGTATTCATGGTTTTGCCGCACCACTCACTGAGCTCCTGCAGGCACTTTCGGATATTCTCTCCCGTTCCGTTCATGGACGGCAAAATTTTCTGGGCCAACGCATAATCCAGAGATTTGCCCGCATCACTCATATAGGGGGCAGCGACGCGGATGTAGTCTGTTACCATTCTCTCTGAGCGAGGCATGATCGGTCTGCCGTATTGCCTTAAAATGTCCTTGATAGACTCCCATTGATCAGACAAGGAGTCATCCATGTTTTTTCCCTGCGTCGCACCAAAGGCTTTTTGGAGAGCCCAGTAGGGAACGGCAGGCCGCTCGGGAAGCACCCATTCAGCGGAAAGGCTTTCGTCTGAGCCCAGCTCTTCATCAAGCATCACAACCCATGAACGGCTGAGGAATCGGGGAGAAAGTTCCTCTGTCGTGTGGTCATAGTTGACGGTCGCCAAGAATCTCAAATGATCCTTGATTTTCCACACTTTGTTTCCACCCAATGAGAAGGTTCGGTTGGCAGAGGAATTGATATCGGAGTTTCTGAGGAAATCGGACCAATAATGCTCCACCGGACTGAGATTCGCCTCGTCGAGCAAAATCACCATGGGTGGAACTTCCTGACTGTCCTCAGCTTGCGTCAGGTCAAGAGCATCGTAAACCGCGGCATCACTCTTGACCATCTTTTCAGAAAGCGGATTATAATACCCGATGAAATCCTTGGATGACGTCCATCCTCGAGAGACGGAGACTTCGACGAAATGAGACTCCGGTCCTTTCGAGACCAACCCCAGTGAGCGAGCCAGAAGATTGCAGAGAGAGGTCTTGCCGGAACCGGGATTGCCTGCGAACGTTGTTATAAATCCCTGTGATATACAGGTGAGGTAGTTGACCACCTCATCTCGAGAGACATGCCGACCTGCCTGTTGCAAGTATTCACTAACCCGATCCACAAGCACGGAGGCGAGCTCAGAAGGCTCCATCTCCGGCGACAGGCTATCATCAAGTGTGAGCTTCGCTTCCTCGCCTCCCTCGACACTTTCCGAAACAGAGTCGAGTTTCGCGTTTGCATGGGAAACGAGCTCATCAGAGTTCATGTCCGCGAAGAGGCCTTCCTCTCTCTTCCAAGCCTCACTCATAATCGACATGACTTGCTTGGCAAGCTGCCGATCCATGGACTTAACGAACGATGTCGATGAGTCCCTGTACTCATGTGCTGCCTCGTTCAATTTCTTGGTTTGTTTCTTGATATCGGCACACAGATCATTGAGCATATCCTCGGTTTCATTTTTCACCTCGTCGAGCTCGATCTTCTTTTCTTCCAACTCCTTCCTACACTCTTCGACCTCTCGCTGTTTCTCGGCGAGATCCCGCTGCGCCTGCTCTACTTCGGTCTGCTTTTCACCGATCGTAACTTCGAGTTTCGACAGTTGCTGCTGCCGATCACTGATGCGATTCCGAAGCTCCGCCTCTTCATGCCTGAGGTTCTCGATTTGCGCCGAGACTCCCGCAGAAGCCTGAGACTCATAAGACCCGCCGGTCTCTTGAGGGCGACGGGGGGACTGCCCCCTTTTTTTCTGTTCTTCAAGCTTCTTTTGCAGTTCTGACTGCGCTTTTTCAGCTCTGTCGCAGCGCTGCTTCAAGCTTTGATAGGAATCGTCTTTTTCTGTGATTTTCCTGCGAATGTCCCCGCGGCTGCTGATGATGGGCATCACAACCGCATCGAAATTAGAGCTGACGTAGGAGGAAAGGGCATTGATGAAGTTCTCATAATCATCAATCTTCCCCAAATAGGCTTCGAATTTGCGGATTCGACTCGGATTGGTTTTGATGATGGAAGCGTCACGCAGAACGCTGTTGAGAGAATTTCGCAATGCCTTGACGTTGGCAATGTCGCTGGACTTGGTTTTAAGACAACTCAGCAGTATTTCATGCAGCACTTCGTCGGGTATGCACTCGCTTTGCCAAACGGATTTCACCTTGCTGAGCTCTGCCAAGGGGAGTATCCGGAGAATCGTTTTCTCATTAGACTGGAAGGGAAGCCTTCTCAGCACATACGAGGGGTAACACCGCACATTGTAGTCCTCTTGCACCGTTCCCCTCAGCAGAATACGACCCGCCTTGCCGTCGAGTTCAAAATTGAAGGGACCGACGACCATACCGTCGACGCATTCGAGGAAAATACTGTGTGACAAGCCTTTCAGAATCTCACATTGATCGTAAAATGGGATCGAGTGTTTCTCTTTTAACCGAGCAGACTCCTCGGACACGGGGACGCAGAGGAATGAGCTCTCAAACTTGAAGGGAGAAAGAGAGGCATTGGCCGTATGATGGATGTCGGATGTCACATAGGCCACCCTGTCATCTCTACGGAAGCCGGGAGAAAAATTTTCCGCCAACCCGCAGGACTTGATGCGCATTTCCAGCACGCTTCGATCCAAGGTCCACTTTCCGAGGTCTCGCTCAGGGAAAAAGACAGATCCTTCCGGGGCGAAGATGTTACGTCGGTCTTCCTCCTTTATCTCTGTGAAACGTCCGTCTTCTTCTATCACATACTGGGGATACACTCGGGCACCACCGCTCGGCAGGTAGAAAACGGAGCATAATAATCTCTTCCCGAAAAGATCTTCTTCTTCCATGGTTGGGGTATGGGTTGGGTTATCTGTTTTTTGTTGAGAGAATTCTCAAAAAGACTATGGTCAGTGTACCACTTTCCTACAGGACAGCAAGTTTTTTTTGATGGAAAAACTTCCATCTCGAGTTGCCATGCAAATCATGCGTTGACATCCGGCGGCCTCCTGGTATCCTGGGATGATGGTGCAGGACGACGCTTCTTTTCACGAGGGTTTTTATGATTTGTTGCTGACGGAAGCCCGCCGGGAGGCTCTCCGTCACTTGGATGCACAGCGGTGGGAGGCGGTGTACGGCGAGGCGCCAGAAGGCGAGGAGCTGCTGCATGCGCTTGCGTCGCACCTGAGTGCGGAGATCCTCGACTATTTGCGCGAGCGCTGCGGCGAGCTGCCGCCGGAGCGCATGCTGCCGGCGCTGCGCGCGGAGCTGCGGAAGGATGATTTTCGCGCGCTGCTGCACGAGCAGTTGCTGCCGGCGGTGGTCCAGGGTTCTGAGGCGGGACGGGCCGGTGCCCCCTCTCAGGGCGCGTCCGAAGGCAAGGCGCAGCCGCGCGCGGCGCGTCTGCTGGGGCTGTGGAGACACGGGAATCGCCCGGCGGGGGTGGCTCGCGCCGCGCAGCTTGCCGAGATGATGCCGCAGACGCCACTGGGTGTCTCGGCTCTGCTGACGGGGTCGGAGCTTTCGCCGTCGCTGCTCCACGAGTTGATGCAGGAGCTGCGCACCTGCGATCGCGCAGACTGGCTGGTGTCGTTCATTCGCCTCTCGGGGGTGATGACGCTGAAGTCGGCGCTGGAAGTCCTGACGGCGACGCCTGCACCGGGCGGAGGGCCGCGCCTCCGCGTGGCGACGACGACCTACATCGGGGCGACGGAGGCCAAGGCGATTGCCGAGCTCTGCAGCCTGCCCCACACGGAAGTGCGCGTCTGCTATGACACGAGCGGCACGCGCCTGCATGCGAAGAGCTATATTTTTCACCGCGCGACGGGCTTCGGCTCGGCCTACGTCGGTTCGTCGAATGTGTCGCGCTATGCTCTGGATCAGGGGCTGGAGTGGAATGTGAAGCTCAGCCAGCGCGAGCTGCCGCATCTCTGGGAGGCGGTAACGGCGTCCTTTGAGTCGCACTGGGAGGATGAGGAGCACTTCCACCGCTTCGATGCGTCGCAGCTGCCGCAACTGCAGGCAGCTCTGGAGAGGGAACGCCACTCCGGATCGTCCTCATCGGTGGGAGCATCAGCAGAGGCGGGGGCGGAGGGCTCGGGGGAGCCGGTGTTTTACGATTTGCAGCCGCGGGCTCATCAGGAGGCAGCGCTGCAGGCGATTGCACGCGAGCGCCGCGCGGGCATCCGACGGCACTTGATTGTGGCAGCGACGGGCACGGGCAAGACGCTGATCGCGGCCTTTGACTTCGCCCGCTTCGCTCGCGAGCACGCGGGGGTGCGCCTGCTCTTTCTCGCGCACCGGGTGGAGATTCTGCGCCAAGCGCAGGCGAGTTTCCGGCAGGTGCTGCGGGACGCAGACTTCGGGGTGCTGGTGGACGGCTCCTACGTGCCGAGGCCGGGGGATGAGCGCCGGAGCTGGTTCTGCACGGTGGAGAGCTGGAGGTCGCGCGCGGAGCAGTTTTCACCGCGAGCCTTCGGCTATGTGGTGATCGATGAGGCCCACCACAGCGCGGCGACGGGCTACGTGGAGGCGCTTGAGCGCCTGCGCCCTCTCTGTCTGCTGGGGCTGACGGCGACGCCGGAGCGCATGGACGGGCAGGACATTCTGCCGCTCTTCGGCGGGCGCATCACGCACGAGCTGCGCTTGGCAGATGCGATTGCGGCGGGGCTGCTGAGTCCCTTCCTTTATTTCGGGCTGAATGATGAGCCGGGCATGGATTTCTCGCGGCTGGCGTGGCGCGCGGGCGGCTACGACAGGGCGGAGCTGGGCGCGCTTCTGGAGCACAATGAGCAGCGCGCGGGCTGGGTGCTGCATCAGCTGCTGCGGCACGTGGAGGAGCCGCGGCGCATGCGGGCGCTGGGCTTCTGCGTGAGTGTGCGTCATGCGGCGTTCATGGCCGAGTTCTGCAATCGCCGCGGGCTGCCGGCGCTGGCGCTGACGGGCGAGAGTGAACGCGAGCTGCGGCGCGAGGCCGGGCGCAAGCTGGAGCGCTGCGAGGTCAATGTGATTTTTACGGTTGATCTCTTCAATGAAGGGGTGGATTTGCCCTTCGTGGACACGGTGATTTTTCTGCGTCCGACGGAGAGTCTGACGGTGTTTCTGCAACAGTTGGGGCGCGGGCTGCGCCTCGACCGGGACAAGGAGCAGCTGCGCGTCTTCGATTTCATCGCGGCGCAGCATCACGCCTTCAACTTCGCCGCGCGCTTTGCGGCGCTCTGCCGGCGCCCCTGCGGGCTGCGGCGGATGGAGGAGCAGGTGCGGGAGGGCTTCCCGGATCTGCCGCCGGGCTGCATGGTGTCGCTGGAGGAGACGGCGATGGAGAAGGTGCTCGAGAATGTGCGGGCGCAGGTGGCGAGACTGCGCTCGGCCAAGGGCATCCGCGCGGCCTTTCGTCAGGCGCGCCGAGCAGAAGGAAAAATTCTGCCGCTCGACAAGATGATGGAGCTGCTGGGCTGCGAGAGCCCGGATGCGATCTACGCGCGCGGGCTCCCGAGCCGGCTTCAGTGCCTGCCGGAGGAGGAGCCTGCGCTGGAGGCGGCGGAGGATGTGACGAACTCGCGCAGCGATGCTCTGGCGAAGGCGTTGCGGCGCCTGCTGCTCCAGTCGGACGGGGAGCTGCTGCGCGAGATGCAGCGCTGCCTCGCTTCTCCGTCCCTGCCGCTGGGCAGTGACGGGGCGTCGGCACCGAGCCTGTTTTACTCCGTTCTCTGGAGCCGCGGGAAGGAGCCGAGCCGCGACTTGGCGACGCTGCACGCGCTCAGTATTGGCTCGCCGGGCCTGCGGCGCGATTTGGACGAGTTGGTGGACTGGCGCCTGCGCCACGGGGCCATTCCCGCAGGGGAAGAGGTTGAGGGGATGGGGCCGCTGCGCCTGCATGCGTCCTACACGCGCGAGCAGATCATGCTGGCGCTGGGCGAGTCGAGCTTCGAGCAGCGGACGGAGTTCCGCGAGGGCGTGCGCTTCCTGAAGGAGCGTGGCATTTATCTCTTTCTGGCTGATGTTGAAAAGGATGAGCGCCTCTTTTCCCCGTCGACGATGTATGAGGACTACGCGATCAGCGCGTCGCTCTTTCACTGGCAGAGCCAGTCCACAACATCGGCGGAGAGCCCGACGGGGCAGAACTTCATCCACCATGCCGAGCGCGGCATTCGACCGATGCTCTTTCTGCGCCGCCGCAAGCGCAGCGAGGAGGGAGTCTCGATGCCCTACGTCTTTCTGGGGCCGCTGCACTACGTGAGTCACCGCGGCAGCCGTCCGATGAGCATCCGCTGGCGTCTGGAGCGTCCGATGCCGGCGGAGGTGCTGCGCTGGGCTCAGCGCGCGCTCATCTGATGGGGGCAAGCCGCGGCGGAAGGAGGGTAGGCTGCGGATGAATGAGGGAGAGCTACGGGTGGAGTCGCCGACAGCGCCGGCGATGGCTCCGCCCGCAGAGCTCCCAAGAGCGCCGAGACCGAGCTCCCAAATGGCTCGCAGGATCGGAGACTCCCGCGACTCCGCCGACAGAGCCGCGCGGGGCGCAGCTGACGGTGAATGGATGCGGACGGCCGTCGGTGGGGCATGCCATCCCCTCCGTGGATGGTAAAACCATTCGCGGGCGACAGAAAGCAGCCGATTGTGGGGTCGCTCCTGAATTTTCCGGTGGGCAAGGGCGAGGCTTTATGCTTTAATAGCGGCAGCCATGAGTATCGGTGACGGACGCGACGGCAAGGTGCGGGCCGGGATGGTCAAGGGCCATCTCGGGGGCAAGCTGGAGGGCAAGAGTTTGCCCCGCCAGATCGTGTCAATTGCGTTCTGGCCGCTGATGGAGAATACGCTGAGCTTCATCTGCTCGATCACGTCGCTCTTTCTCGCGACGCATCTCGGCACTCCGGAGGAGATGACGAAGCAGATTGCTGCCGGGATGGGCGTCGTCAGCCAGATGATGCTGCTGGGCTTTCTGATGCAGGGGGCCGTGGGCATGGGCGCCACGGCGATTGTGAGCCGCATGACGGGGGCGCGACGCTTCGGGAGGGCGAATTACACGACGAATCAGGCGGCGATGCTGGGCTTTCTCGCGGGGCTGCTTTCCGCGCTGCTGATGCTGGCGACGGCTGATTTCTTCATCCGCGATGTGGTGCTGCTGAGCAGCCACGCGGCCGAGGTGGCGCTGCAATACATGCACATCGCGTGCTGGGTGGCGGTGCTCTCGGGCATTGTCTTTGCCGTGAACGCGGCCATGCGCGGCGCAGGGGATACGCGCACGCCTTTCATCATCATGCTGCTGGTGGACGGGCTCAACATCGTCTTCAGCCTGATCTTTGTCTACGTCTTTCATCTGGGCATCGCCGGCTTGGCCTATGGCCTCATCGGCGGCATGGGTGTTGCGGTGGCGGTGCTGCTGGGCATCCTGCTGCGCCGCTCGATGCGCATGCGCCGCGAGCTGCGTGCTGCCGGGGCGGAAAGCGCGGCTTCCGGCTCGATCGCAACGGAGGGCTCAGGCTCGGGGATATCGGCGGAGCTCGATGCCTTCTGTGCGGCGCGGGGGCTCGGCTATGTGCCGCCGCTGTTTCTCGATCGTCGCTCGCTGCGCCCCGATTTCAGCGAGATGTGGCGCATCATCTCCATCGGCTTCCCGCAGGCGCTTGAAGTGGGCGGCATCTGGTGCATTCAGGTCTACGTGCTGCGCGTGATCTCCGGCCTGGGCGATGCAGCGGTGGGGGCACACAACATCGCCGTCCGCATCGAATCGATGAGCTTTTTGCCGGGCTTCGCCATCGGGCTGGCCGGGGCCACGCTGGTGGGGCAGTATCTGGGCACGGGCAGCGCGCGCATGGCTCTGGAGACGGTGAAGCGCTGTGCGCGCTATGCCGTGGCCTTCATGGGGGCGATGGGTCTGCTGTTCTTTTTCTTCCCCGAGTTTTTCGTGAGCATTCTGGCCTCGAACTCGCGGGATCTGGTGGAGACGGCGACGCCGGTGATCCGCTTCTTCCTCATTGCCGAGCCGATTTTCGCGGCGATGATGGTGATCAAGATGAGCCTGCGAGGGGCCGGTGATACGCGCCGCGTGATGTTTGTCTCCTTCGGCTGCCTGGGCTTTTTCCGCTTCGTGGTGCTGGTGCTCTGGCACCACTTCTGGCCGGAGAGCATCACGCTGCTGGGCATCTGGATGCTCTTCACGCTCGATATGCTCGCCGAGTTCGTCATCCTGCGCCGCATGCTCAACGGGCTCAAGTGGGCGCGCCGCAAAGTCTGAGGCCGTAGCGCCGACGGCTGCCGCAGCCCTCTGACGGGCTCAATATCACCGTTGGTATCACAGTGGCGCCGCAGCGATCGCGGTGTCGCAGCGGACGGCGGCAGGCAGCGGAACGGAGGATGCAGAGAGCGCAGCCCTCGGCGCCCCTCTCCCTTGCTCCATTCCCAAAAACTCCTCCGCGAGCGAAGCCCGGAGAGCACCCCCGGCTCAAGAGACCACCCAAGGCTCGAGAGAGTTCCGAGCAGGGGGAAAACGCGTCAGATGAGTTCTCCGCCGAAGCTCACGGCCGAGTTTCCGTCGGAGCCTTCGCCCACGGGCTCCGGCTGAGGCTTCGCTCACATTGCAGGCCGAGGCGCCGCCGAAGGATCAGGCTGCGTTTCTGCGGCGGGGATGGCCCCGTCCGCCGGGGCTTGCCCGCGGGCCGCAGCAAGGATGGCGTCGATGTCATCGGCGAAGCCTTCGGTCAGTTTGACGGCGCCGTCCTCCGAGAGGTGGCAGTGGTCAAAGAGCAGGAGGCGCTGTCCTTCAACGGGGCGGAAGATGCCGTCGGGCATGAGGATGGGCACGGGGTCGAGCAGGCGGCAGCAGCCTTCGGCCTCCATGCGGCGCAGCATGGCGCAGATTTCGGCGTGGTAGCGGCGGTAGAGCTTCATATCGCTGCTCCAGTCGAAGGTGGCCCAGGGGTCATCCGTGAAGAGGCGGCGGCGGCGAATGGCCTCGCCCAGCCGCGTCTGCTCGCGCACGGCCGCCTCGGGGGTGGGCATGACAAGGACGAGCTCTTTGCCGGTGGCGCGCACGCGGCGGCAGAACTCGCGCAGGCTCTCTTCGTAGAAGCGCAGGGAATCCTCAGGGGCGATGGGCGCGCCGCTCCAGTCGGTGTTGGTGGTGCGCTTGCGCCAGTACCAGTGCTGATAGATGATGACGCAGCGAATCGAGGGGCTGGCGCGGAGCCAGTCGAGCAGAGCGAAGGCCTTCTGCTCGGTGAAGAGGGCCTCGGGGTTCGGGTTCTCGCGGTTGCTGCGTCCCCAGAAGGGGGTGACGTAGGTGTTGAGGAAGAGGCCGGACCACCCGCGGCGGCGGCCCACGATGTCCATGCCGGGGTAGAGGGCGTTGGCGTAGCTGTCGCCGAGCAACACGAAGTCAGGCGGGCGCGATGTGTCGCCGATGGCGAGCAGGGCGCTGCGTCCGTAGTGGGGGCTCTGCTGGTCGAGCACGCAGCCGCCGTAGTGCCAGCTGAGGGGATTGAGGCAGGCCGGGAGGGGTGCGCAGCTCTCCGGCGAGGCGAAGCGCCAGGCGCCGTAGGAGTCATCGGAGACACGGGGCAGTGCGTCGGCCTCGGGGTGCAGCCGACCGAAGAGGCCATGGGTCTGCTTCAGTGCAAGGAGAGCGGCGCCGAGCAGCACCCACAGGGCAACGATGACGAGGAGCGGGAAGCGACGCTTTTCAATGCCGCGGTACAGAGCCCAGCTGAGCAGGAGGCTCAGCAGGATGACGAGCGGGTACTCCCAGGGCAGGAAGTCACGGACGGCGACGTAGCGCCAGAGGGCCATGAGCGGCCAGTGCACGAGGTAGAGGGAGAAGGAGATGGAGCCCAGCTGCGCGAGCAGCGGCACGGAGCCGCCCCCTTGCAGACCCACCTTGCCGCCGAAGTGCACGATGAGCAGGGTGCCGAAGACCGCGAGGGCAGCAGCTCCGGCGCCGAGGCTCTCTGTCGGCGCGAAGGCAGCAGCCAGCACCAGCAGGAGCCCCGCGACGGTGAAAGCGCGGCTCAGGAAGCGCCGCTCCGGCTTGGATGGCCGCTGAGGGCTGAGGGCCTCACCTCCAACTGGTTGCTTGGGGCTATTTTCAGCCGTGTGGTCAGGGCGTGAGGCTGAAGCGTCGCTCGGGGCCGGAGCCGGGCACGAAGGGGCGGAACTCAGAACCTCGGAGCCTGTAAGCTCGGTGCGCGGAGCTGAGGGGCGGGGTGAGGGCCGCGCAGTCGTCAGCAGGTACAGGAGGGCTCCGGCGATGACTTCCCAGAGGCGGCCGAGGGTCATGTAGTAGACGGAACCGGCACTTCCGCCGTCCTTCACGAAAGACGGCAGATGCTCGGCGAGTTCGGTCGGCAGAAGGCGCTGAAAGAAGACGGCGAGGGAGGCGAGTCCGGCGAGCAGGAGCAGCGCCCTGCTGATGCCGCGCGGGAGGCGGGAGAGCAGCAGGCAGACGAGGGGAGCTGCGATGAGGATCTGGATCCAGACGGAGATGTACCAGGTGTGCAGCAGGGGGTTATCGCGCACGTCGGTTCCGAAGTAGTCGAGGGCACGCTCGGCAAAATAGCGGTTGGATTGAGCGCCCAAGAGGCTCAGGGCCAGGTCGGCGATTTTCTCCAGATCGACGGCGGGCATGACGACGAGCCCCGCAGCCGTAACGAGCGCCACGAGGACGAGGACGCTCGGGACGAGGCGGCTGAGCTTGCCGACGTAGTAGTGCCGCCAAGAGAAGCGCCCCTGCTCCATGCGAGCGAGGGTGGAGGCGGCGAGGAAGTAGCCGGAGATGACGAAGAAGACGTCGACGCCGTAGTAGCCGCCCGGACAGAAGGCGGGAGCGAGGTGAAAGAGAAAGACGAGGAGAATCGCCAGCCCCCTGAGGCTGTTGACGTGGGCGAGGAAGTTTTTATTCTCGGTAACAGGCATGAGGAGGCGGGCCGATTGTACGGGATTTGGCTTCGGATGTCAATCAAACAGGCGGAGCGACCATCGCATGTAGAACCACTGCAGGACATGTCAAGCACCCCCTGCATTGGAAAAAAACGCTGACTCCCAGAATTCTCCGACTCGCCGGACTCGGACCCGCGCGCCGTGGTAATGGATTCCAAAGCACGGAGGGCGCCGCCGGCAACAACCATCATCCGCCGGTATGGCGCCGTGAAGCGGGGCGGAGTTTCGATGAAGGGCCCCGTTTCGCGTCTTTCGACGGAAAGCCTCGTGCAGACCAACGGGGAGACTATTGACAAAAAGGAGCGAGCTCCCTTCGCTCAGGAGCTCGCTCCAAAATTCGCATCTTGTCGTCACGTGCAGCCAAAAACGCAGTCGCCGCAGATCTCTCCGTGAGGGCAGAGTCCGCAGCCGTCTGCCCTCACGCACGATAGCTCTGCACGAGCGCGGCCGTGCGCTCGTGCACACGCGCCACGCGTTGCTTGAGCTCGCGCTTGTAGGCTTCCTTGTCCGGCATCGGGCAGCGGGCCACGCCGGAGATGACCGCGGCCTCGGCAATCGCCGGGCAGAGGTATTCAATCATGCGCGGGTCGAAAGGCTTCGGAATCACGTAATCGCGACCAAATTCGAGGGGCTGGCCGCCATTAGCTGCCACGACCTCCGCCGGCACCTCCTCGCGAGCCAGATCCGCCAGCGCACGGGCGGCCGCAATCTTCATCGCCTCGTTGATGCTGGTGGCCTGCACGTCCAACGCCGCGCGGAAGATGTAGGGGAAGCAGCTGACGTTGTTCACCTGATTCGGCCAGTCGCTGCGGCCCGACCCCATGATGCAGTCCGGGCGCGCAGCCTTGGCGTCCTCATACGTGATCTCCGGGTCGGGATTCGCGCAAGCGAAAATGATGGGGTTCGGCGCCATGCTCTTCACCATCTCCGGCTTAAGCAGCCCCTTCTTGGAGAGGCCGAGGAAGATGTCCGCTCCCTCGAGCGCCACTTCCAGCGTGCAGTCCTCACTCTGGGCAAAAATCGCCTTCGTCGGGTGCAGATCCAAGCGGCCGGTGTGAATCAGGCCCTTGGAGTCAAACATGAAAATGTTCTCGCGGCGGATACCCAGCGCCATATAAAACTTCGCGCAGGCAATGCCGGCGGCACCGGCACCGCTCACCACGCACTTCATATCCTGAAGCAGGCGCCCCGTCAGGTGCGCCGCATTCAGCAGGGCCGCGCCGGAGATCACAGCCGTGCCGTGCTGATCATCATGGAAGACGGGGATGTTCATCTCTTCGCGCAGGCGCTGCTCGACGATGAAGCACTCCGGGGCCTTGATATCCTCCAGATTGATGGCGCCGAAGGTCGGCTCCATCGTCTTGATCACCTCGATGAGCGTCTCGGGTTTCTTGATATCCAGTTCGATATCGAAGACGTCCACGTCCGCGTAAATCTTGAAGAGAAGGCCCTTGCCCTCCATCACCGGCTTGGCGGCCTGAGCCCCGATATTGCCCAGCCCCAACACAGCCGTTCCGTTGCTGATCACCCCGACCAAGTTGCTCTTGCCAGTGTAGCGGGATGCCAGTGCCGGGTCTCGGGCGATCTCCATACAGGGCTCGGCTACGCCAGGCGAATAGGCCAGCGTGAGGTCATCAATCGAAAAACAGGACTTGCAGGGCAGCACCTCCAACTTGCCGGGTCGGGGCTGCTCGTGATAGTTAAGGGCTCTTGCGGCCAGATCGTTGCTCATGAAAGTCTCGTAAACAGGTGAGCGGATATTATAACGCTAATTCGGTATTTTGCAAGCAAAGATTTTACCATAACAACAAATAGAGAAGGCACGCGGTTGTGTCAAGCTTGCTTTTTTTCAGTTCCGCGAAGCCGCGGCTACGTCTTTCGGCTTTCGCGATACACCTGCACAAAAGCAAGGAGCCGCTGAAGATCCGACCATTCCGCACACGATGGTTCGCTCCCTGAGGGAAACCGAAAACGAGCGTGCCGGAGCCCCTGCCTTTCGGAAGGGCACTCCGGCACGCCTTGAGAGGAGATCCTCAGGCTTCCACCTTGCGGGCGGGCTGGGGAGCGGGAGCTTTTCTGTTTTTGGCAATCTCCTTGCGGCGCTTGAGGTAAGCGGTGCGGCGGCAGCGCTTGGTCTCCTTGCGGTGTTGTTGACCCATATGATGTGTGTTGTTGCTGAGCGGGCATACCGGCCCGCTCATGGTTAACGGAGCCTTATGAATACCTTGTCCGAGGCGAGTTGGCAAGACTAAAGTGCGGAATCCGCGCTTTTTGCACACTCCTTCCTTTACCCCCCTTCTCCAACGAGGAGAGGGAGCTCAGACGATTCACGCCGGAGCAAGGCGGGATGATCAGGTGATGCTGGCGATCAACGGGCAAGTTAGCCTGAGTTTCCGCGAGTTCCCCGAGATGAATGCCATGACAGCGTTCCGCATTGACAACCCATCCCCGCTGTGACAGGATAGCCCCAATGGGGCACCCGCAACGGTTGCGAGCGACTTTTCCGCTTCCCTGCGAGGCCCCGGGCCTTCAATCTCCCTGTTTCCTCACCGGATGAAAACCACTCACCTCACCGCCGCCCTCATGATGAGCACAGGAGCTCTGGCTCTTGCCAACACGACTTCACACGATGCCCTCCCGACCGCATCGGCCTGCGCGTCCCCCCGCAGCGAGCAGAATGACGCCTCCGCAGGCGCATCGGCTCAGCAGGCGCGCCCGATCAGCCGGGAGGCTGTCGGCCTCGCCCAACTGCGCAGCGGGCGCCGCATGCTTCCCCTGCGCGTCGAGGGTGCAACGCTCGTCGGCCGCAGTCCGAAGGGAGAGGGTGCTCCCTTCCGCATTTTGTCGGGCAGCGAGGTGCTGTGGGAGGGAGGGGCCGATCAGCCTTTCCGCGTTTCGGCCTCGCACCTGAGCCACCTCTACCTGCTCAGCGAAGGAGCGCGCAATCTCGACTGGCAGCAACTCGCTTGGGAAGGCTCGGCTCGGCAGGCCGATGAAGGAGCTTCTCCGACGCGCAGCATCACCCTGAAAGCCGCCGATGAAGGTCTGCACGCGGGGCAGAATGCCGATGCGGGCCCGGTGCTGCGCCGACTGCTCAGCAAGGCCCGAGCTCTCGCCGATGCGCAGAACTGCGCCGTGACCATCGAGCTTGAACCGGGCGAATACCACCTGTACCGCGAGGGCTCGCTGCCCGTGAGCATCTACACCTCCAACCACGACCAGCAGGAGATCCACCCCGTCGGCCTTCCCCTCATCGATCTGCACGACATCACGCTGGACGGCAAGGGCTCCCGCATCATCACCCACGGCCTCATGATGCCGGCGCTCGTCATGGACTGCAAGCGCGTCACGCTCAAGGGCCTCCGTTTCGACCAGTCAACGCCCTTTTACTCCGAGGGCCGCATCGTTGACATCAGCGACAAGGGTACGACGCTCGAGATGACGCCCGAGTCGTCCTGGACGCTCGAGAACGGCGAGTTCTGCAACTGCGGGCCCACCGGGGCATCCGACGGCCCGGCGCAGTGGATCAACAGCATCAATCACGCCATTGCCTTTCACCCCGACGGTCGCATGGTGCCCACGGGTGAATCGGGCGATATCAGCTGGAGCCGCAAGGCCGAACAGGTTGGCGAGCGACGCCTGCTCTTCCCCGTCAACGCCGCCGAGAAAAAACTCAGCGTCGGCGATATCCTCACGCTGCGCAGCTACTGGCGCCCGCATCCCTGCATGGTCATCTACCGCGGCGAGGGCATCACGCTGGACGACGTTGTCTTCCACGACAGCATGGGGATGGCCCTCATCGCCCAGCGCAGCGGCGACATCACCATTCGCGGCGGCGGCTGCATCCGCAAGCCGGGCTTCATGCACACGGCCTCGGCCGATGCCACACACTTCTCCAACTGCCGCGGCCACATCGACGTCTCCGGCGCCCTCTACGAGGGGATGATGGATGACGCCATCAACGTGCACAGCACCAGCCTTGAAATCGAGGAGGTGCTCAGCCCGACGGAAATCATCTGCCGCTACCGCCACCCGCAGGCCATCGGCTTTGAGGTACTGCAACCCGGCGAAGCCATTCAGTTCATCCACGGCCCCACTCTTCAGAACACGAGCGAACTCAACCGCGCCGTCTCCGTCGCGAAAACCGATGAGACGCATCTGCGCATCACGCTCGAAAAGCCGCTGAGTGAGGGCATCGGCGTCGGCGACGCCTTCGAGAATGCAGACTGGTACCCCTCCGTCACCTTCCACGGCAACACCGTGCGGCACAACCGCGCCCGCGGAGCGCTCTTCACCACGCCGAAGCCCATCCTCGTGGAGGGCAACCGCTTCATCTGGTCGAGCGGTTCCGCCATCCTGCTGGCGGGCGATGCGCAGGGGTGGTACGAGAGCGGGCGCTGCCTGAACCTCACGATCCGCAACAACCTCTTTGATCACAACCTCACCAACAGCTTCGGCTACACCGAGGGCATCATCTCCATCTACCCCGAGGTGAGACGCCCCGAGGAGCAGACGGAGCGCTATCACCGCAACATCCTCATTGAAAACAACACCTTCCTGAGCCACCGCGTTCCGCTCGTCTTCGCCATCTCGGCGCAGGGTCTGCGCTTCCGCGGCAACAAGGTTGTCTTCGATGATCTATACACCCCGATGCACGACGGCCGCCCCTTCGTCTTCCTTCACTGCGAGGACATGGAGACCCAGCCCCTCGACAGCACCGGTTCGCAGCCGGACGTCGCCGGCGCCACGATCGAATCCAAACACTGACACGAATCCAAACACTGACACCCGCCCATGAACAGACTCACGCTGCCGCTGCCCCCTCGCGGAGCACGCTCTCTCGCGTCGCTCGCCCTCTGTTCTCTGGTCTTGAGCGCCTGCGTGCAGACCGAGCAGAGTTCAACCGCGCACTCCGAGCGCTCCGCAGCGGGCGCGGCTCCGGTGGGGGACGATGTTGATGCCGCGCTACGCCGCCTCGGCATTGAGCACCTCAGTTTCAACCTCGACTACCGCGCCATGGAGATGAGGCTGAGGTCTGCGCCCAGGCGTGAATTCTTCGACATGCTGGAGAGCAAGGGCTGGCGGCGCAGCAGCAATGCAGGCCGCGCCGACATCTACTTCAAGGACGGCATGTGGCTGATGTACATCCCCTCCCGCCAAAGTATCCTCTACAGCCCGCCGGTGGACTGAGGGAGCGCGGGCGGCTCGGGCTTCCGCGACGATTTCCGATCGGCCTCTTCCCCTTGCAGTGCAGGGGAAGAGGCCTGTCTGCATCTTGCTGCGGCGGCGCAGGAGTTTGCCTTCGCCGCCACAACTCGGGTTTCGAATCGAGCCCGCCTTTGTTGCCCTGACGAACTCCCCGCGGGGGCCTTCGCAACGTCCCTGTAACGTCCCTGTAACGTCCCTGTAACGTCCCTGTAACGTCCCTGTAACGTCCCCGCAACGCCCCCGTAGTGCCACCGTAGTATCGCTCCCGGCATCGCTCTTGACATGAGCACCCGCGCTGCGACTCCTCGCTGCCTCTGAATCAACGACAAGGCCTAGGAGGGGAGCTGAAAGGTTGCGCAAGGCGACCGATGAGGAGAGGGGAGCGCCGGCGCCCGATGTGTGACAGCAGGGGGCCGCGGGGCAGTATTTGCTTGCAGGGAAGCCGGGCGCGCGGGTACAATGGGGACATGCCTGCCCCGATTTCCCGCACCGCGCTGCTCGCCGCAGCCTTGCTGATTTACCCCCTGCCCTCTGCGGCACTGGAAGCCCTAGAGAAGGACGGACACTGGGCGCATTCCGTGAACGATGCCGTGGGAGCTCCCGTGGTCATCGACGGCAAGATGGCGGGCAGCGGCAGCCGCCTCGCGAATGTGGAGGCCGGGCTCCCCTGCACGCAGCATGTGCTGCTCCGCCACCTGAACTCCGGCAATCTCTTCGCCGGACCGGGCGCCGACAAGCCCGTTGAATCCCACCCGACGGCCGTCAGCTCCGTGCTGGTAGGGCGTGCCCCCGACGGTGACGCCCGCTTCTCGGGCCTTGCTCCCGGCGCCGATTTCCGAGCCGGAACCTTTGCCGTTAAGGGAGATGCGACGGCCAATCCCTTCACCATGCGCTCGCTGCTGGGCGCCTTCGAGCAGGCCTTCACCTGGGCCGACGTCGTCAACACCTCCTGGGGCTCCGTCACGCCGCCCGGGACATACGAGTTTTACTCCGACCTGATGGACGCCCTGTGCGCCGAGCATCCCACCTGTCTCTTTGTCGTCGCCGCAGGCAACACGCAGGCCGAGCGCTGGGGAGCAAGTCGCGGCAAAGTGAGCCAGATCGCCTCGGGCTTCAACAACCTGAGCGTCGGAGCCCTGGGCAATGCCCCCGCCTTTGACCGACTCACCGCCAACAGCGCCCGCCTGCCCCTTCAAGTCATTCTGCCCGACGGGCGCGCCGCAGGCACGCGCTCGGGAATCGACATCTGCGCCCCGGGCGAATACCTCCGATGTGCCATCTGCCCGCCCGGACCGCACGACCAACATGACCGCTTTCTGCGCGCCACCGGCACCAGCGTCGCAGCCCCCGTCGTTGCCGGAGCAGCCGCCCTGCTGCACGGAAGGGCCCGCGACCTCGGCCTGCCCGCTGAAATCCACGACGCACGCGTCATGAAGGCCCTGCTGCTGGCCGGAGCGCGCTCGGTGCCCAGCTCGACGAGCTCCGTCGGGGCGGACAGACCCAGCAACGGCGCACGCTCCGAGCGCGGGCGCCAAGGGCTGGATGCCGCCGTGGGTGCCGGTATGCTCGACGCGGCCGCTTCTCTGCAGGCGATGGAGGCCGGCCACTGGCGAGCCCTCCGCCTCGCCTCGGGTGCTCGGGAATCTGGCTCACAACGGACCGAGCTCGGCGACCTGCCGCAGGGCGCCGAGCTGACCGCCGCGCTCTGCTGCTTCGTACCCACGCGCATGGTGCTGCAGGACGGCGTCCGCAGCGCTGACGAGCTCCCCGAGGACGCAGGGACCAAACCGGAGCTCATCTGCGGTCCCATCCCGGGCCTGAGCCTGGAGCTGCTCTGCGAGGGACGCGTCGTGGCCCGCTGTGCCGAAGCGCTGAGCCCCACGCAGTTTCTCCGCGTCCGTCTGCCGGAGAGCGGGCACTACGAACTCCGCATCACGCGAGGCCCCGGCTTCGAGCGCGCGAAAGGTGTGACGGCGCAGCAAGCCGGCGAACCGCCTCTGCTCCCCTGTGGGCTCGCCTGGCACTTGCGGACGGCAGACTGACCCCTCCCGCCCACCACCCCGCCGGCTCCTCCTCGCGAGCAAGCGAAAAAATTGCAGCTAAGCTCACAAAACCGAGGAGCGGAATACAGGGACCTCCCTTACCGATGGACACAAAGGCCCGCAAGCTGACGCCAAGGCCTTGTAGCAACGCCTCGGAGCCGACGTCGGCGGCGCGGCTCAGTGCCCGGCGGAGCCACGGACGGATGGGGCGAAGCCACTCTCGACCGGGGCAGAAAATTTCCCGTCAAAGGGACCGCTCCAAGGGGACTCCGGCGTCACATTCCTCACGACCATCGAGCGCTTGCCGTGCGGGCGACTGCTCCACCACCCGAAGAGTCGGATGATGCGATACTCAAAGTTGGCGTGCGGAAGCCCCTGCTGACGGCGGCAGCGGCGGTAGGCCTCGTCAGCCTCTGCGCGCGCGAAGTCGGCACCGCTCGCCAGAGCATGATACAGCGCATCGTGAACGAGCGTCGATTTCAGATCCTCCGTCGTCGTCGTCCCAATAGTCTTGCCGTCCCACACGTAGCCCGGATAAATCACCAGCGTGTTTCCCCGAGCCTCCATCATGATCTCATCAGGGTTGTCGCTGTCATACCCGCTCCAGTAACCGAGATTCATCTGTGGACTTGAGCATATCATCACACAGGTCGTGCGCAGACAAAAGCCGGGATACTGCTCCGGCAGAAATTCATACCAGCTCTCCTTTCCGGCGGCATCGCGAATCACACCCGCATCAATCTCCTTGCCCAGCACCAGAACACCCAGCTGCTCACATCCGCAGACGGTGAGCGCTGAGGCAGTAACTAACACAAGCTGCGGAAGAGAACGCACCACGGTCTCATTTAGACACCGACGCGCCTCATTTTGTTGAATTTTCAGGGCTCTGCATCCTTCGGCCTTTCCCTGCGGAGCCCCAGCCCCACGGCTGCCGACGCAGCGTTGACGGCCCGCTATCATTCCGCATTTGCCGTCATTCCGCATCCGCCCCGCCAGCAGCCACTGTACGCCGCGCCTCGGCGCACTCATCGACGGACAGCCCTCACCGGAGCTTTATCGCTCCCCCCTGCTCGCCGAATCTCCCATCGCCTCCTTCAACCACCCGTCCGACGGCTGCATCGCCCACCGCCTCCGCAGCTTGGAGCACAGCTCAGGCTTGCATTCGACGCCCGCTTTGCTAGACTGATGGAGACATGGCGGACATGATAGGCGGTTTTTTCGAATGGGAGGTGCCGGATGCCGGCCCCCTGCCCTGGGAGGAGGGCTCGCACTGCGCCCTGCTGCACTCGGGGCGGGCGGCGCTGGAGGTGCTGCTCCGGGGCCTGCGCGACAGCGGCTGGGCGGGGGACACGGTGCTGCTGCCGCGCTGGACCTGTGATACCGTCCTTCAACCCCTGCACCGCCTCCGCCTCAACAGCCGCCGCTATCGCATCTCGCCCGACACGCTTGAACCGCACCTCGAAGACCTCGAGCCGAGTGACGCTCTGCTGCTGCTCACGGACTATTTTGGCCTGTGCAGCGACACCGTGCGACGTTGGGCGAAGCTCTGGCCAGGTCCCGTTGTGATCGACGCCAGCATGGCTCTCTTCGCCGACTACGGCGACTGCCCCTCCTTCTCCAGCTTCCGCAAGTGGGCGGGCGTGCCGGACGGAGGCATCGCGAAGGCCCCCTTCCCTCTTCCCCTGCCTTCATCCGAAGCTCGAAGCGCGGCGCGCATGCAATGCCTGCTCGAGAGGCTCGAGAACGGGGCCGAGGCCGCTCTTCCCTTCAGCGAACAGGCCGAGGCCGAGCTGCAAGGCAACGCCAGGCGCATGTCACCGCTGACGCGTCGCCTGCTGCGGAGCGTGCGCTGGGAAGAGATGCGCCGCCGTCGGCGCGAGAACTTCGCGCAGTTGCACGAGGCTCTTGCAGCGCTCAACCGGCTGCACCTGACGCCGAGCGCCGATGCCGTTCCTTTTTGTTATCCCCTTCTCTGCGGCATCCCCGGGCTTCGAGATGAGCTGATTGACGCCGGCATCGCCCTGCCGCTCTTCTGGCCGGAAGTCATTGAGGCCTGCCCGGCCGAGCAGGCGGAGAATTATCTCTCGCGCTCACTGCTGCCCCTGCCGCTGGACCAGCGCTACGGCCCACGGGAAATGCAGCACATCATCCGGCTGATTCGGGGCTGAAGCCTCCGCGGCGGCTTCTCCTCTGCATTACCCCGGCCCTCATCACGCTGTCCCCTGAAGCTCAGGGAACGGAAGGCAGGGCAGCGGCGGCCCGGCGGCGGTAAAAGTCGGCCGCTCCGTCGTCCACGACGAAGTGAAGAGCCCCCAACTTCCCGCAGGCGAAGGCGCGAGCCAGTTGCTCCAGCGCCTCGGGGCTTCCCGACAGAGCCCAGTGGTGCAGGCGCAGGGCCTCAGCATAATCACCCGGGAACTGCTCGATGGGATGCAGCGGATTGAGGCGCAGCAGCAAAGCGATGAGTTTGGCGTCCCGCAGCTCCGGCTCGCTCTCGCGCATCGCCTCAACCCAGCGCGCCAGATCGGCATAGAGCACCTCACGAAACTCGCGGCTGATCGGGCCCGGGCGCGACGGCGCACTCGGGCTCACCTCGGTCGAGTCCGCGGCAGAATCATCAAAAGAATCAGCAGCAGCCCCTGCGGAAGGCGGAATTCGGCTCGCGCTATCCTCCGCACCCGAGGAGGAAATGACCGGGCCAAAACTCTGAATCATGCGGTCAACATCCTCGGGGGCAAAGGAGCCGGTGATGACGGAGGGCTCCTCCTCGGCCGGGGAAAGCGAGGCAAGCACGAAAAGAGCCCCCGAAGCGAGGGGAAGGCAGCGCGAAAGGGCAAAGGAAAAGCTCATAGGCGAGATGATCGGGTTCCGTTAGGAGAAGCGAGCGCTCAGGGCGGCAAATAAGGCCGAGGCCGGCCGCTTTGACTGCCCCTTTCAGGAACGCGGACGCGGAATGCGCATGCGCCGCTGCCCCGGGGAGTTAGCCCGGCGCCGGGAGAAGGCGTCCGTCATCAGCGTCCACGCCTTTTGGAGGCCGGAGGAGCTGAACCACGGCTGCTTTTTGAGCCGAACCATGAAGAGGCTGACGCCATTGCGGGCTTCAGCCAGCGCCATAATTTCCTTTTCATTGCCGACGACGAGCGGCGGCAAGCCGTTGAAATCCCGCGAGATCTTGTCAGCCGCCTTTTTGGCTCCCTCCTCATCCTTCACGCCGGCCAACAGAGCCCCGGCCTCCTGTAGCAGCTCAATCTCTCGCACGTAGTCTCTGCCGATGCTCTCTGAGGCCGCACTCGCGGCGCCCGCAGGCTTCGACGCGGGCTTGGCCGGGGCATCCGCCTCCGCTCCGAGAGCCGAACACATCAGAATCGCAACCGGAAGCGCGCGCCAACCGAAGCCGTGTGAAGTGAAGAGGTTCATCTACCTTGGGAAGATAGCACAGCCGCTTTCCCTTGTCAACCGAGAAGCCACCTTGAAGGCGAGGGAAGAGCAAACACCCGGCCTGAGGCCGGACACACCTTGGGAGTAGCGCAGCGTTCTCTAATCGTTTTAACACCGGCCCGGCACCGCAGGTGTCGCACCCTTGAAGAGCTCTATGAAGGCAAAAAATATAACCCGCTACACTTACGAAAACACGGATTTTCAGGGCTGGCGCGTGAGCATCCAGCGCTGCGGCCGCATCATCACGCGCTATTTCTCCGACTTGCAGTGCGGATCAGAGGAGGAATCCTACCGCCAAGCCGTCGAGTATCGCGACGAGGTGCTGCGCCAGATGGCGTCGCACCGCGATGATCTGCCCAACTATATGGACTCGGAGTTGCAACACGTGCGCGATATGCTGCGCGAACGAAGCCACGGAACCGAGGAAGCCGAGCTCTGAGGCGCGCATCGTTCGAGAGGGGGTGCGAGTACACATGCTGCGGTGAGCGAGATCTCTCGCCCCGAGGAGCCGGGGCTTTTTCCTCGTTCACCCCCATCCGTCCGCCGGTGGGGCAATGGTGCTCAACGAGACGAGCCGGGCGTGTCTTCGATGCTCTTCGGTGAAATCGGCGCAGCAAATTAACCGATAGGATAGCTTGGGCAAGCGGGGCGGAAGACGACGCGATGCCACACCCCGTCGAGAGACGCCGCGGTCGACATTTAACGCGACCGCGGCCTCTGTGAACTGCGGCCTCTCACTGCCCCATCTGTGGGGCCAGGAGGCTGCTCAGCTCGGTGCAGCCGTAACAGTCCGCATCGTCGAGGCGCTTGAACTCGACGGCCGTTTTCTGCAACAGCTCAATAAAGGGAGTCTTCGTCTCGGGCGTATTATCAAGGTAAAGGCGCAGGGCATCTGCGCGAACGCGGTCGCGGAGCTCGGCCATGCGCTGCAGGTTCTCGCGAAGCGGAGCCACGGCGGCCGCAGCAGAGGAGGTAGCGTCAATGGCCGCCAGCAGCTCGAGCTGACGCTCCAGCATGCGGCGCAGCTCCTCGGCCCAGCCGCGAAGGACGGGCTCGGGCACGGAGACGGCCGAGGGCGTGACGAAGCTCGGCGTGTCGGCCACCTCTTCGGCGCTGTCGGCCTCAGGAGAGGAGGATTCGGCAGCGGCACCGTCCGCGCTCCCCGCGCCTCCCGCTCCGTCCGGCGCCGGGGACTCGGCCGCAGCAGCAAAGGCGGTGCTGCTGAGTCCTGCAAGGAGCAACAAGGGGAGGCGGTGCAATGGCGGGGTCATGCTTTGATTGTAGGGCGACACCGGGTTGAAGTCAAGCTCTTAGAGGTTGTCGGCACCCCCATTCTCCGACCCTTTTTGATGCTTTACAGTCCCGTTTGATACGCCCGGCTCTTTTTGCCGACGGCGGCGGCAGCCTCATGAAGGATAGGCGGCGCAGGGATCCGCGATCGCACAGGCTCGGGGAAGATGACTCTCCGCCCCGCTGCTGCGCTCACCAAGCTTCGGGGATGTCCTCCCAGCGGGTGGTATAGCGGCGCGAGACGTGGTCGCAATGCCAGGGCACGCTGCTGCCGCGGTTGGCGAAGTGGATGTCGTGCCCGGCCTCCTGCAGTTGGTCAAGGACTTTCATGAGGGGGTCGGGTTTGATGTCGGGATGCTCAAAAGTGGGATGCACGGCATCAACGGCTTCAAGCCCGGTGAGGATCACGCCGATTTTTTTGTACCGATAGCCGGGCTGATAGATGGCCTCGAGCAACTCGACGGCGGCCCGGGTGATGAGGCGCGTGTCGTCGCCGGGGGCGGGGAGGGTGCGCCCGAGGCTGTTGGCGTAGGTCATCGAGGTATCTTCATAGCGCGAGGTGCGCAGGATAACGAAGACGTTGCGGGCCATGAGCTCATGCCGCCGCAGGGTGCGCGCGGCTTTTTCGACGAAGCGGCAGAGGCTCTCGCGCAGAGTGCACAGCTCGGTGATGCCCTCCTTGAGCGAACGCGAGACCATGATCTGACCGCGCTCGGCCTCCGGCTCGTCGCTGAGGCAGGAGATGCCGCGCAGCTCGAGGGCCAGGCGCTCGCCGTGCACGCCGAAGCTGCGCCGCAGGCGCTCCAGATCGGTGGCGGCCAGGCCGGCGGCGGTGCGGATGCCGAGGGCGTGCAGGCGCGGGGTGAGCCGCCTCCCGACGCCCCAGACGTCGCCCACGGGTGTCTGCTCCAGCAGGGGCTCCCAGTCGGCGGGGCTCAGCAGGGCCATGAAGCCCCGGCTCTCAGGGCGATGTTTGGCGGTTTCGTTGGCGAGTTTAACGAGGGTGCGCGTGGGTGCCATACCGACGCTGACGGTGACGCCGGTCCAGCGACGGATGCGCCGCCGCAGCTTGCGGGCGAGGTCGGCCCAGTCGATGCCGCTGCCGGCGTTCTCCGCGCTGCTGACTTCAGCGAAGGCTTCGTCTATGCTGTACTGCTGAAGGCTGGGGAGATGCGCCTCGAGGATGCGCATGATGCGGTCGGAGAGGTCGCTGTAGAGGGAGAAGTTGGCGGAGCAGACGATGGCGCGGGCCCGCTCCAGACGCTCGCGGCACTTGAAGTAGGGCTCGCCCATGGCGATGCCGATTTGTTTGGCCTCGGGGCTGCGGGAGATGACACAGCCGTCGTTGTTGCTCAGGACGACGAGGGGGCGGCGCCGCCAATCGGGGCGAAAGACTTGCTCGCAGCTGGCAAAGAAGTTGTTGCAGTCAAAGAGCAGGAACATGGCGGCAGATGGGGCAACGGGACAGAGGCGACGGGGAGGATTGCGAACCGCGGTTGAGGCGAAGGGCACTCAGGGCACGCGAGCGGGCTGAGCTCCCCTGCCCCGCAGCTCAGCGAGCCACCAAAGCCATACAGGCGCCACGGCGAGGCCGGCCGCGCCCCTCGCCCGAAGCGTCAACGAGCCATGAAAGCTGCGAGAGCGGCAGTGAGGGCAAAGCCCGACCCCCCTTCCGCCCGACCTCCGCAGGCGGTGAGCCGGCTGAGGCGGGTGAAAGGGGTTCAAGAAGGGGGAGGATGCGGCGCCGGACGGCCTCAGAGACCCAGTTGACGAGTGATGATTTCGGTGACGAGCTTGGGGTTGGGTTTGGGGTTGCTCGTCTTCATCACTTGGCCGGTCAGGGCGTTGAGCAGTTTCATGTTACCGCCCTTCACGCCGGCGACGAGGTCCTGATTTTTCGCGAGGACGTCCGCGATGACACCCTCGAGAGCACCGGTATCCGTCTTGCGGTAGCCGAGGGAGGCGGCTGCCGCCTCGGCGCTCAGCTCGGGCTTCTCCCAGAGGAGGTCGAGGACTTCACGCGCCTGATTGTTGGAGACGAGGCCGTCTTCAATGATGGCGACGAGATCGGCGAGGCCCTCGGGCGCGAGCGGGCAGTCTTCAATGCCGATGCTCTTTTCTGCCAGGGCGGCGCTGAGGTTGTTGATAACCCAGTTGGCAACTTTGCGGGGAGCTTTGGAGACGGCTGCGGATGCTTCGAAGTAGGCGCAGAGGGCAGCATCGGCGACGAGGGTGTCGGCGTCGGCAACGGGCAGTCCGTAGCTCTTCACGAGGCGCAAGCGGCGGGCATCGGGCAGCTCGGGCAGCTCGAGACGCATCTTCTCCTCGATGGCGGCGGTGTGCACGGGCACGAGGTCGGGGCAGGTGTGGTAGCGGTAGTCGTGCGCGTTCTCCTTGGTGCGCATGACGATGCTCTCGCCAAGGTCGTCGTCCCAGCGGCGGGTGGATTGCACCTGCGGGATGCCGCGATCGAGCTCGTCGGCCTGACGGGCGATCTCGTAGATGAGGGCTCGGCGCGCCGCCGACATCGAGTTGATGTTCTTCATCTCGATTTTGGCGCCGAGCTCTTTCTGGCCCTTGGGGCGCAGCGAGACGTTGACGTCGCAGCGCATCTGCCCTTTCTCCATGTCGGCGTCGGAGATGCCGCCGCAGATGAGGATCTGCTGGAGGCTCTTGAGGTAGGCGTAGGTTTCCTCCGGGCTGGTGAGATCGGGGGCCGAGACGATCTCCATGAGCGGGGTGCCGCCGCGATTGTAGTCGACGAGCGAGTAGCTGCCGAAGTGCGTGAGCTTGGCGGCGTCTTCCTCCAGATGGATGTGGTCGAGGCGCACGCGGCGCACGACGGGCTCATCGCTCTTGACGCGAGCATCGGGCGGGTAGGCCCAGGCGTAGAGGGGGACTTCGCCGCCGATGCACAGGGGCAGGTCCAGCTGGCTGGTCTGGTAGTTTTTCGGCATGTCGGCGTAAAAGTAGTTTTTGCGGTCCCACTTCGAGACGGGGGGCATGCTGCATCCGAGCATCAGGCCGGTGAGGATGGTGCGCTCGATGGCGTATTCGTTGAGCACGGGCAGAGCGCCGGGCATGCCGAGGCAGGTGGGGCAGACGTTGGTGTTGGGCTCGTAGCCGAAGCCGGCTTTGCAGGAGCAGAACATCTTGGTCTCCGTCTTGATTTGGCAGTGAACTTCTAGACCGATGGTGACGAGGTAATCAGATACAGGCATGGCAAAACACGTGGGGAGGAAAACAGAAAGTCGGGCAGTCCGGTGTGGCGGGGTGAAGCGGGGTGAAGCGGGTTGAGACGGGCGGGTTGTTCGTTACGGGCGAGCGGCGGCGCTCTCCTGAAGGGCCTCGGCGAGGTCGAGGCGGAAGGAGGCATCAAAGACGTCGCGCGCCCAGAGGCTGTGGGTGCGGTTCAGGTTTTCAAAGACGGTATCGAGGGTGTCGGAGAAGGCATCGTAGGGCTGGGTGTCATAGCCGGGCAGGCCGGCGATGCGCACGATTTCCGCGCGGATGTTCCAGAGGGCGTTCTCCAGCGGCACGCTGACCTCTTGCAGGGCAGCGGAGGATTCGTCGGGGAAGGGCCGATCGGCTGTATCCTCCTTGGGGATGAGGCCGGAGAAGACCTCGCAGAGGCGCTTGAGCTCGGCAATGGAGTGGGAGGCGCTGTCCGAGTCCCGCACGCGGGAGAGGATGCGCAGCACGGCGGTGTCAGGCTCGATCAGTTTTCGGAGGCGACAGAGCTCGGCCGTGGCTTCCTCAGCGCTGAGCGGAGGGCGCAGCTCCTCGAGATTCGCGATGGCCTCATCGGGGAAGAGACCGGCATCGCTCGCGGCGCGAAAGGCGGCGATGAGGCGTTTGGAGCCGTAGCAGCGCACGCGGCAGAGGCTGGAGAACTCGTCCCCGAGGTCATCAAAGGCGGGCGAGATGCGCATGTTGAGCAGCTCCGAGGCTTCGGGGCTGACGAGCACCTCGTACTCCATGCAGACGGCCGTCAGCTTGGAGTCCAGATCGGCCAGCTGAGTGGACAGGCGGGTGAAGCGCAGTGCAGCTTCGTCCGCGCCCTCGCGATCGCTGACGGAGGCGAGCAGAAACCAGAGATCGTTGATGGTGGCGAGCATCTTGCGCCCCAATTCGAGCGCCTGCTCGGCTGCATTCTCCGAGGGCTTCACTCCCGCAGTCTCCGCATCTTGCGCCGCCGCGCTGTCGGCTCCGCCGTTTTTGTCATCGGCGCCGATGGCGGCGAGTTTGTCGGCGGGGACTTCTTCAGCGCAGAGTTCATCCCCCTGCCCCGGCTCGGCTTTGCCGACGACCTCCCACTCGGCGAGCAGAGCGGGGCTCGCCGGGGATGGTCTGTGTGCAGCCCCGGTGCAGATCGTCGCTCCCGGCGCCGATCCGGCCAGAATCAGCAAGGCGCTGACCGTGTGATACAGGGGCTTCATGCGTGCGGGGGTATTATACGCAGCACCCCCCTCTTTGGCAAGCGGGGATTGTGTTCTGCTCCCCATTTTTCAGGGGCGAGCGGCGCGGCCCTCGGGCGCTGAGGCCAAGGCCGCGCACGCTGCTCTCATCGGGGTGAGCCATCAGGCGCCGCCGGCGTTGGCGAGCACTTCGAGCTCCTTGGGCAGGAAGTTCTTGAAGCGCCCCTTGTCGATGGACTTCATGTAGGCTTCCTGCGGCGAGACGATTCCCTGCTGGAGCTTTTGCCAGATGGCGTCATCCATGAATTGCATGCCGAGCTGCTTGCCACCGGTGATGACGTCGGCGAGCTTTTGCGTGGCGCCTTCACGGATGATGGCAGCGACGGCCGGGGTGGCGAAGAGGATTTCGTTGACGGCGCAGCGGCCGGGCTTGTCGCAGCGCTTCATGAGCAGCTGGGCAACGACGCCGCGCAGCGATCCGGCGAGCATGGTGCGCGCCTGAGACTGCTGCTCGGCCGGGAAGACGTCGATGATACGGTCGATGGTCTTGCGGGCGTTGTTGGTGTGCAGGGTGCCGAAGACGAGCAGGCCGGTCTCGGCGGCGGTGAGAGCCAGCGAGATGGTCTCCAAATCTCGCATTTCACCGACGAGCACGATGTCGGTATCCTCGCGCAGGGAAGCTCGCAGGCCGTCGGCAAAGCTCGGGCAGTTGACGGGCACTTCGCGCTGGGTGATCACGCTGCGCTTGGACGGATGGACGAACTCGATGGGCTCCTCGATGGTGATGATGTGGCGCGCGTAGTTCGAGTTGATGTAGTCGATGAGGGCCGCGAGGGTGGTCGATTTGCCGGAGCCGGTGGGCCCGGTGACGAGCACGAGGCCGGCGCGCATGTCCGCGAAGCGCTTGATTTGCTCCGGGACGTTGAGCTGCTCCAGGGTCAGGATTTTCGTCGGGATGAGTCGGAAGACGCAGCAGTAGCCGCGCTGCTGCTTCATGTAGTTGCAGCGGAAGCGCGCTTCGGCATTCATCTCGTAGGCGAAGTCTGCGTCGCCGCTCTCTTCAAACTGGGCCCAGAGTTTCTCGGGGCAGATGGGCTGCATGAGCTCGACCATGTCCTGGTGGGTGAGCTCGCCGCCCTCGATGGGCGTGATGTCGCCGTGGACGCGAATCTTGGGGGGTTGGCCCTCCGAGAGGTGGAGGTCCGAGCCGCCCAGGGAAATCAGGGTCTGGAAGTATTGATCGATGCGATGGTTCATCAGATGACGGAGGGGAAAGGGGGAAAAAGAAAGGGGAGGTAAAGGATGGTGATGGTTGCGAAGGGCGACGGATGCGAAGGAGAGGCAGGCCCCTGAGCCAAGCTTCCGCCCCGCCGTTGGTGGAGCGGGTGGCCGGGGGCTCCCCCATCGTCCGCCTCAGGCGGAGGCTTCAAACGGAGGGATGCTCGCGCAGGAATTTCTCCATGATAACTTTGTCCGTCGCGCGCGTGCTGCACTCTTCGGCAGAGATGACACCCTTCAGGTAGAGAGCCTGGAGGGAGTCGTCCATGAGGCGCATGCCCTGAGCCTTGCCGGTCTGGATGAGGCCGGGGATCATGAAGGTCTTGCCTTCGCGGATGCAGTTGGCGACGGCTGCGGTGTTGACGAGCATCTCGAGAGCCATGACGCGGCCGCTGCCGTCTTTCTTCGGCACCAGTTGCTGCGAGAGCACGCCGCGCAGGGATTCGGAGACCATGATGCGGATGTGCTCGCGCTCTTCGACGGGGAAGGCGTCGAGGATGCGGTCAATGGTGCGCGAGGCGGAGCCGGTGTGCAGGGTGCCGAGCACGAGGTGACCCGTTTCGGCGGCGGTGAGAGCCAGCGAGATGGTCTCGAGGTTGCGCATTTCACCCACCATGATGACGTCGGGGTCTTCGCGCAGGGCGGCGCGCAGAGCTCGGCCGAAGGACTCGGTGTGTTTGTGCACTTCGCGCTGGTTGACTTGGCAGGAGGCGGGGTGGAAGATGGCTTCGATGGGGTCTTCCAGCGTGATGATGTGATCCTTGCGGTCCTGATTGATGAACTCGATGATGGAGGCGAGGGTGGTGGACTTGCCGGAGCCGACGGCGCCGGTGACGAGGATGAGGCCGTTGGTGAAGCGCGTGAGCGGCACGACGTACTCCTCGGGCAGGTTGATGTCCTTCATCGTCAGGATGCGGCTGTTGATGATGCGGCAGCAGATGTCGTAGCCGAGGCGCTGCGAGACGACGGAGGCGCGGTAGCGCCCGTAGTTGTTCTGGTAGGCGAAGTCGACGTCGCCGGTCTCGCGAAGGCGGCCCCATTCGCGCTCGCTCAGGAAGCTGTTGGTCAACGCGAGCGTGTCTTCCTTGGTGAGGGTGGGGGCGCCTTCCCACATCGGGATGAGGTTGCCGTTGCGACGCCAGGTGGGCGGGCAGCAGGAGGGCAGGTGGACGTCCGAGCAACCGACGTCGACACCCATTTTCAGGTAGGCGTCTGCGTGCAAACTCAGGAAGATGAGCAGGTAGCCCTCCTCCTGCACGTAGAGATAGGCGTGGTGTTTGCCGCAGGGGGAGTCGTAGATGAAGTCGATGGCGCCCTGCTCGCGGAGCTGCTGGCGCTGGGCCTCGGTGGTGCAGCTGTTGACGAGGGCGATGGAGGTGTCGGCGGTGATGACGCCGGCGCTCTCCGTCAGCGGGCTGTATTGGCCGTAGGCCATCCAATAGGGCTGAAGTCCGGCGGCGAGGTACACGGAGGGGCTCATCGCGGATCTGATCAGCTCCAGATACTGATCAGCGGTGTCGAAGATGTAGGTGGGGTCGCTCATGTCGCTTTCTCGTGCATACTAGCATGCCGGCGCGGCGATGGCGAGCTCAAAATGAGGCTTCGGGCGCTGCGGATCCATCGATCCGCTCCACACCCCGCCTATATTCGCGGGGGAGGAAGCCCGAATACAAACCGGGCGCGAGCGGCAAGCACTCGCGCCCGGAGCGTAACAACTCAGGACTCCGTATCAGAAAAAACTGTTCGGATTCACCAAACCGTCGGCAGCGAAGACGACACGGGCTTGGGAATCGATGTGGCATCCGAGCGATTCAGGAAGCTGCCGGAGCCGGTGAAAGGCCTCTCAGACGAGGCAAAGACGCCATTGTCGAGCAACAGCGGAAAATCGCCGAACGCCATGCCCGCCTCATCCCCGTAAAGGGAAGACGCCGACGGGCCGACCCTGATCGACGTGCAGCGCTCGACCTCAGAGACACTCGAGGGGGCGAGGCCGGCGAGACTCTCCTCGTAACCGACGCTCGAAGTCTCGGTCGGAGCGGCCTCCGCGACGGCGGGCGTCCGATCCTCTGAGGGCCAGACGGAAAAGCAGCCCACGGCGAGAGCTCCCACACCCAGAGCGGAGGCCCCGTAGGTGAGGCGGTGGCGACGCAGGAACAGGCAGAGGTGTTCGAACAGGCGGAAGCGCAGCGGGCAGCAAGCGGCATCGCGCACAATGCGATCGCGCAGATCGCAGGCGAAGCGCTCCTCGAAATCGGCTTCGGGCGTCTGCTCGAGACGCAGCCCGGCAATCAGAGCGACAAGCTTAGCCTCATCGGCGCTCAGCCCCTCTCTTGCCGCGCGCTCGCGCGCTGTGCCCATACACGATTCCTCGCTCTCCTCACTATCGGTTCGCCACACGTCAATCACCTGCCTTTCCTTCATCTCAGTTCTGGGGGTATAGACACCGGGTAACGCCTTTGCGTTGAAAAATTCTACAAGTTTCTTAAACTTTTCCTCAGAGCCCCACCCGCATCACGGGCGGTCGGCGTCGCGGCGTTTGGGAGAGGCATGGGGTGCCGGCGCTCCGCGCAGGAGGGACGGAGCATTTTCCGCCACCCACTCATCGATGAGAGCCCGGGCCTTGTCCACCTCAGCGGCGCGGATGCTGTGGGTGTGCTCGGCCATGGCCTGAAGGGCGTCGATGTCAAAGACGTGAACGCCCGGCACGGCCGCGCAGTCGGGGTTGACATTGCGAGGCACCGAGAGATCAATGAAGAAGAGCGGGCGCCCGCAGCGGTGCTGCTGCACGTCGGGCAGCACGTCGGGGTTGACGATGTAAACGGGCGCGGCAGTGGAGACGATGACGATGTCGATGTTCTCCATGTAGGGAATCCACTCGCTGAAGCGAATCACCTTGCCGCCGACGCGAGACGCGAGCTCCGCCGCCCGGTCGTACGAACGGTTAGCGACAAAGACGCTCTCGGCGCCGCGCGAGCAAAGGCTCTGCGCCGTGCTGCGCGCCACGTCCCCTGCCCCGACGATGAGCACATTGGCGCCCTCCAGCCGCCCGAGGATGTCGTGGGCCATCTGCACGGCGGCGGCACCCACGGAGGTGGGCCCGGCGGTGATGTGCGTCCGGCTGCGGACGCGTTTGCCGATCGTGAAGATGTGCTGGAAGGTCGGGTTGGCCGTGCTGTGCGTGGTGCCGGTCTCCAGCGCCGTGCGGTAGGCCTGCTTGAGCTGGCCGAAGATTTCCGTCTCCCCGATGACCATGGAGTCCAGCCCTGCGGCCACGCAAGCGAGGTGACTGAGGGCCGCCTCATCCTCATAGCGGTAGAAGCAGGCGGCCGTCTCGGCATCGGGCTCGCTGCCGAGGAAGTGCTGCAAAACGGCAGCCACGGCGCGGTCGGCCTCGCGCGTCCAGAGGTACACCTCAGTGCGGTTGCAGGTGGAGAGCAGAACGCACTCGTTGACGGACTCCAGCGCCGCCAGCTCCTCCAGAGCCTGGGGCAGGTAGGTCTTGGGCACGGAGAAGGGCTCGCGCACGGCCAGCGGCGCGCTGCGGTGGTTGAGACCCAGGCAGACGAGGCTCTGCGGCTCGGCGGAAGCCTCGGGCTGCGCGGTGTCGTGCTGATGGAGCTCGGTATTCATGGTGGCGGAAGCGAGCGCTGAGCGAAGATGTGTCTGCAAGCTCGGCAGGGGCGGAACTCAGTGGCCCTTGGCGGGCGCCGGATCCGAAGCCGCCGCCTTCTCCGCCCCGCCCTCGCAGAGCGAGCGCAGAGCCTCGACCAAGCCGGGGATATCGTGCTGCCGGGCTTCGATCGCCGGGGTGAGGCCGAACTCGCGCAGCGTGCCGGTGGTGACGGGCCCGATGCTCACGATGCGGCACTCGGGGGGAATGGGGATGCCCAGCGCCATGAAATTGCGCACGGTGCTGGAGCTCGTGAAGGTGATGAAGTCCGCCCCCTCCTCGCGGAGACGCGCTTGAGCACCAGTGGTGTCCTCCGTCTCGGCAACGGTGTTGTAGGCGATGCACTCGTCGACAATGGCCTGGCGCTTCATGAGCTCGCGATAGACGACGGGCCGCCCCTTCTCGCTGTGCACCCAGAGCATAGTGACATTGGCCACGCCGCCGAAGTCATCGGCGCGGCGGTCAAACTCGGCGATGAGCTCCTCAGCCACGGCCTTCTTGGGCATGAGATCGACCATGAGGCCGACCTTTTTCAGCTCGGCCGCGGTGCCGGGGCCCACGGCGGCGATGCGCGCGCCGCCGAGCTCTCGGATATCCTGATAGACGGCGAAAAAGGCGCGGAAGAAGCGCTTGACGCCGTTGGGGCTTGAAAAGATGAGCCAGTCGTAGTGCGGACTATCGACGACGGCCTGCGCGAAGTCGCGCCGATCGCTCGGGTCGGTGATGCGGATGGTCGGCAGCTCGATGACGTCGGCGCCGAGGGCGTCGAGCTCGGCGGAGAGCTCCCCGGCCTGCTCGCGGGTGCGGGTGACAACGATGCGCTTGCCCGCCAGCGGCAGGCGGCTGTGCCAGTCGAGCTGCTCGGCGGCGCTGACAACCTCGCCGATGACGACGACAGCGGGGGAACCGATGCCGGCGCGCTCCACGGCGTCGGCCAGCGTCGCGACGGTGGCGATGACGCTGCGCTGGCGCCCGGTGGCGGCCCACTGCACGGCGGCGGCGGGAACGCTGCCGCTCTGCCCTGCCTCCATGAGAGCATCAAGCGTCTGCCTCAGGCGGCTCATGCCCATGAGCATGATTTTGGTGCCCTTCGCCGCGGCGATGCCGGCGATGTCGAGAGTCGACTCGGACTTGGAGGCGTCCTCGTGCCCGGTGAACACGGTGAACTGCGTGCAGTGCGCGCGGTGGGTGACGGGGATGCCGGCGCAGGCGGGCCCGGCGATGGCCGAGCTGATTCCCGGCACGACGCGGAAGGGGATGCCGGCCTCAAAAAGTGCAGCGGCCTCTTCACCGCCCCGGCCGAAGACGTAGGGATCGCCGCCCTTGAGGCGCACGGTGCAGGCGTATTTCGACGCGCAGCGAATGAGCAGCGCATTGATCTCCCCCTGAGGGAGAGCGTGACAACCGGCGCGCTTGCCGACGTAGATCTTTTCGCAGCCGGGCTTGGCCCAGGCGAGAAGGGCGGCGGGAGCGAGCGCATCGTAGACGAGGCAATCAGCCCGTTCAATGAGCTCTTTGCCGCGCAGGGTCATGAGCCCGGGATCGCCCGGACCGGCGCCAACGAGGTAAACGGTGCCGAGAGTCTTCGTATCTGCTGCTTGAGTCATCGCGGAAAAAGGGGGGAGGGGTAGGAGGAGTTCGGCCTGTCAGGCGATCAAGGAGGGAATCATCAGGGAGAAAACGGAACGGCGCGGGAGGCGGGCTAGGAGGGGACGCAAGGACAACCCGGCTCAGCCCCTTCCCCGCCGCGGCGAGTCCCGGCGCGGCACGGCCACGGGCTCGCCGTTGCGAGAAGCCTCAGGCAGTCTCACGAAGCTGCGGGGAAGTCCGGGAGCAGCACGGGAGAAGCCGGCTGGGGCGCCACATTGATCGCCGAGGGCTGCAGCGACACCGTCGGAGCTGCGGGAGCCGCAGCTGCCGCAGGAGCGGACGGAGCCGACGGCTGCACGGGCTGCACGACGGCAGGCTGCACCACCCCGGACGCAGGCGCAGCAGGGGCTGCGGGAGTCGCGGGGGCTGCGGGCTGGGCCGACTGCCCGGGAACCACGACGGGCTGCGAAGGCGCGGGCGCCGGCGCCGGGGCGGGGGCGGCCGGAGCCGGCGGCTGCTTGCCGGAGGCCAGAGCCCAGCGGCGGCCCATGTCGATCAGCTCCGAAACAGTCACAAGCGTGTAGCCCTTGCTCTGCAGGCCGGTGACAATGCCCTCGATCGCATCGGCCGTCGAGCTGTGAATATCGTGCACGAGGATGATGGAGCCGGGGCGGGCCCCGTTGACCGCGCGGTTGATCACCGTCTGCACACCGGGCTTGCGCCAGTCATTCGTATCGACATCCCAGAGGATGGAGGGCGTCCCGTAGGTCGCGTAAATGTCATTGATGACCGAGCCGCTGCCGGCACCGTAGGGCGGGCGAATGACGCGCGGAGCACTCCCCGTGGCCGAGCGAATGACGGCCGCCGTGCGATCGAGCTCCTGATGAATCTTCTCGCGGCTGCTGCGTGCGAAGTTGATGTGATTCCAGGTGTGCGAGCCGATCTCGCAGCCCTGCGAGACGGCGCGGGCGAGAATCTCAGGGTGCTGGGCGGCGCGCTGGCCGAGCACAAAGAAAGTACCCTTGGCGTTGTGGCGCGCGAGGATGTCGAGAATGCGCGGCGTGAGCGTCGCATGGGGGCCGTCATCAAAAGTCAGCGCCACATACTTTCCGGGAACGGACACGCGGCTGATGCGGCGCCCCGGGAAGGCCGGCACACTGCGCACCGGCTTCGCCTGACCGGCGCTGCTGCCCGTCTTGCCGCCGCGGTGCGGCTTCGTGCCGGTCTGCTGCGGCGGCGTTGTGCTCGTCCCCGTTTGATCGCCGTCCGAGGGAGTCGGCTCCGTTTGCTGGTAAGTGCAGCAGCTCAGCCCGACCAAAGCGGCGGCAACGACAGTGAAGAAGGTCTTGTTCATATGCGGATGCAGAAGCGGGGGCATGCCATCGGCAGCCCTCCGAGCGGCCATTGTACGCTCTGCCGGGCGCTTTGGCAAACCTTTTCAGCGCTTTTCTCCTTCTGCGGCGGTATGCGATGCGCGGAACGCAGCCCGACGGGGCGGAACAGTTTTTCTATCTTCTTGAAGAATCGCTTGCTCTCGCCTAAAGTTCAAGAGTCATGAATACGCGTATCGAACTCTGTGCCCGTGATGTTGAATTTCTGTTTCGCCCCTTCGTGCACCGCAAACTGCGGCTGCCCACGCGCATCGTACTCGCCGCCATGAGCCGCGGCCTCTGCCCCGGCGGGCTCCCGAGCCCGGAACTCATCCGCAGCTACTGCGAGCGCGCCGAAGCCGGCGTCGGCCTCGTCATGACGGAGAGCCTCGCCGTCTCCCCCTGCGCCACCGGAGACCCCGACCACCCCGAAATCTACTCCGGCCCGGCCCTGCGCCGCTGGAGGCTTGCCGTGCGCGCCGTGCACGCCTGCGGCAGCTGCATCGCCCCGCAGCTCTGGCATGCGGGAGAACTGCGCAGCGGAGGCTCGCGCAACCGGCGCCCCCGCGGCCTGGCGCTGAGTCCCTCCGGCGTCGACCCCGTCACCCTGCTGACCGTCGGCGAGCCCATGAGCCGCGCGCGCATCGCCGACGTCATCGAAGCCTTCGCCCGCGCCGCCCTGCGCACCAAGGCCCTGGGCTTTGACGCCGTGGCCCTGCACGGCGCGCACGGCTTTCTCATCGACCAATTCCTGTGGGAAGCCACCAACCGCCGCCAAGACGAATACGGCGGCAGCCCCGCCGGGCGCGTGCGCTTCGCCCGCGAGCTCGTCGCCGCCGTCCGCAAAGCCGTCGGCAGCCGCTTCCCCATCATCCTGCGCCTCTCACCGTGGAAAATCGGCCACCCGCTGGCCAAACTGGCCCAGACACCCGCCGAGCTCGCCGACATCGTCCAACCCCTTGCCGAAGCCGGCGTCGACATCTTCGACTGCTCGACGCAAGACTTCGCCCGCCCCGAATTCGAAGGCAGCCCGCGCGGCTTTGCCGGCTGGGTCAAGCGCCTGACAGGGCGCCCCGTCATCGCCGTCGGCGGCGTGGGCTTCTCCTACGCCGCCACCGACCGCGAGCGCCGGCGCGCCATACAAACACGCATGCGCCTGCTGCTCCAGCTCATGCAAGCGGGCGAATTCGACCTCATCGCCGTCGGGCGCGCCCTGCTGGCCGACGGCGAATGGGCCGCCAAAGTGCGGCGCGGCGACTGGAGCGACATCATCCCCTGGCAGCGATAAAGAACAGCCGCAACCGCCCGGCCGCCCACGAAGCCCCGGCGCACCGAGCGCACCCAATCCCCAAACGCGCCACGGCCGCAAACCGGGCAACACGGGCAAACCCGGAAGCCTCCCTCGGCCCCCCGGCTCACCGCCGGGCAGCCGCGGCCGAGGCGAATCAGCGGCTGAAGCGATCCCAGCGCTCCAAACGCCTCAGCATCGCATCCAAATCATCCACATCGCGCCGCGACGAGCGCAGCAGCGCCGCCGCCAGCAAAGCACCGGCAGCACCCAGAGCCGAGAGAAAAAGCCAGCGCCGCATCACCCCTCCTCCCCCTCCGTCGAATCCGCATCGCCGGCAGCCTCGTCGCCAGCCGCCTCACCGCCAGACTCATCGCCACCCTCATCGCTCGCACCGCCCGCACCGTCCGCGCGCGGCTCCGAGCCCGGGGCAAACACCTCGAGCCTGTCGCCCACCTGCGCCACATAGGGGAAGTGCACAATACCCTGCTTCGTGAAAAAGGGAAACACCGCATCCGGATCCTCCCCACGCTCGCGAGCCGACAGCGCCGCCTCGCCCCCCTCGAGAAAATAATTGATCAAGCGCAGCGAGCGCTCCAAATGATCGCGCTGCGCCTCCAGATGCGCCCGCGCCCGGCGCAGCATCTCCAAGCGCTCCGGCAGCGAATCAGCCCCCTCGCGCGTGCTGTCGAAAAAAGCCTTGATCTCCGGCAGGCTGAAGCCGGCCTCCTTCAGACAGAGCACCCCCAGCAGGCAGGCCAGACTGTCATCCGAGTACACGCGACGCCCGGAAGGCGTGCGCTCCACATAGCGCAGAATACCCTCCTTCTCGTAAAAGCGCAGCGTGTGAATACTCAGGCCGGTCTTGCGCGAAAGCGCGGAAATACTGTACGTGCTGCCTTGGCTCATCATGTCACCCGCCGAAAGTAAAGCATAGACAGCCACAAGCGTCAAGAACAGAGTGCCCGAGCGGCAGAAGCGCCACAGCCGACACGCGCGCCGAAGCCCCGCCCGGAATCCCTCCTCCGAAGCTCCGCCTCCGAAGCTCGACACAGCCACCGCCACGCCGGCGCCACCTCCGCTCGAGCTGCCACCCGCGCTGCCCCGAGAGCTGCCAGCATGGAGGCTTGACAGCCCCCCGCCCCTGCCCTATGATAAACGCGCAGCCTCCCCCCCCCACGCCACACAGCCATATGCAGCAACTCGTCGAATCCATCGGTCGGTATCTTCTCGCGGTCACCGGGCCGCTCATCAAGCACCCAGAAGCCGCACAGCTGCGCGTCGCCACCTCACCCCAGGGCGACATCGTCCGCATTCGACTGGTATTCAAACACGAAGACGTCGCACGAGTCATCGGCCGCAACGGCATGACCGCCTCCGCCATCCGCTCGCTGGCCAAAGCCGCCGGCGAGAAACAGGGCGTGAAAGTCGTCGTTCACATCCTCTCCGAAGACGAGCTCGACTGAGGCACCGCCCCACCGGGCCGAGAACAGCGCAGCGCATGCAGGAGCTCTTCGGCAATCAGCCCCGCGTGAGAGCCGTCCGCGTGCTGGTGGACGGACGAGACGACATGGTACTCGACTACGCCCTCCCCCCCGGCACGGACAGCATCGAGCGCGGCTGCCGCGTCGAAATCCCCCTGCGCGGCGGCAAAGCCGTCGGCACCGTCCTGCAAACCGTCGAGCCCGAAGACGCGCAGGGCTACCGCCTGCGCCCCATTCTGCGCACCGTCGACGATCAACCCATCGTCTCCCCCGCCCTGCTCGACCTCGCCGAATGGGCCGCGAACTACTACGCCGTGCCCGTCGAGCAAATGATCCGCTGCATCGTCCCCGAAGCCGTCCGGCAAGAGCGGCATGAGGAAAAGACCCGCAAAGTCCTCGAACTCCTCAGCTTCCCCGACGACGAACAGCTCAACAAAATCAACGCCCGGGCCCCGCGACAGGCCTCCATCCTGCGCTACCTGCACAACAGCCCCGACAAGCGCGCCCCCCTCAGCGACCTCGGCGGCAGCCCCGCCCTCACCCCCGCCCGCTCCCTCGCCAAACAGGGCCTCGTGCGCATCTGCGAAGAAACCGTGCACCGAGACCCCGCGGCAGGCGAAAACTTCGCCCCCACCAGCCCCCTCGAGCTCAACGAAGAGCAAGCCGCCGCCCTCGCCAAAATCAACGAAGCCTTCGACGCCGGCGACACACGCCCCATTTTGCTGCAAGGCGTCACCGGCTCCGGCAAAACCGAAGTCTACCTGCAAGCCGCCGCGCGCGCCATGGCCGCCGGCAAAGGTGTCCTCATCCTCGTGCCGGAAATCTCGCTCACCCCGCAAACCATGGCGCGCTTCAAAAGCCGCTTCGCCGACACCCCCGGCGCCGTCGCCATCCTCCACAGCGCCATGAGCGACGGCGAGCGCTTCGACGAATGGCACGCCATCCGGCGCGGCAAAGCCCGCATCGCCATCGGCCCGCGCTCCGCCGTCTTCGCCCCCGTGCAGCAGCTCGGCCTCATCATCGTCGACGAAGAGCACGACGCCTCGTACAAACAGGAAAACAGCCCCCGCTACCAAGGGCGAGACCTCGCCGTCGTGCGCGCCAAAATGGAAGGCGCCACCATCGTCCTCGGCTCCGCCACCCCCTCCCTCGAATCCCTGCACAACGCCCAAATCGGCAAATACAGCATGCTGCGGCTCGACCACCGCGCCGACGGCCAGCGCCTGCCGCTCACCCGCGTGCTCGACATGCGCACCGAGCCCAAGGACAAGCGCTACCAAGGCATCCTCAGCGAGCGCCTGCGCATGGCCATCGACGAGCGCCTGCAGAGCGGCGAGCAAACCATCCTGCTGCTCAACCGCCGAGGCTTCGCGCGCGCCCTCCAGTGCCCCGACTGCGGGCACATCGTCACCTGCGAGCACTGCTCGCTGCCCATGACCTACCACCTCACCGAAAACCGCCTCATCTGCCACATCTGCGGCTACCGCGCCGCCGTGCCGCACGAATGCCCCGCCTGCCACTCGCGCGGCATCCTGCTGGAAGGCTGCGGCACCCAAAAAGTCGAAGCCATCCTGCGGCGCTGCTACCCGCAGGCGCGCCTCCAGCGCGTCGACGCCGACGTCGCCGCCCGCAAAAACGCCCTGCGCGACATCCTCGCCGACTTCCGAGCCCACCGCATCGACATCCTGCTGGGCACCCAAATGATCTCCAAAGGCCTCGACTTCCCCGGCGTCACCCTCGTCGGCGTCCTCAACGCCGACATCGGCCTGAGCATCCCCGACCCGCGCGCCGGAGAGCGCAGCTTCCAACTCCTCACCCAAGTCGCCGGGCGCGCCGGGCGCGGCGACCTCGACGGCGAAGTCATCATCCAAACCTTCACCCCGCAAGCCGCCGCCATCCAATTCGCGCGCAGGCATGACACCGACGGCTTCGCCGAAAGCGAACTCGCCCTGCGCCGCCAATTCGGCTACCCCCCCTTCAGCCACATGGCCGTGCTCACCGTGCGCTCCGCCACCGAAGACCTCGCCCGCCTCGGCATCGAAACCCTGCACCGCCGGCTCAGCGACGCCCTGCCCGCCAACGTCAACCTCAGCCCGCCCATCCCCTCCCCCATCGCCAAAAGCTACGGGCAATACCGCTTTCAGTGCACCCTGAGCGCCCCCAGCGCGCGCCCCATCGCCACCGTCTGCTCCCGCGAAATCGCCGCCATGAACTTCGGCGAAGACATCATCGCCACCCTCGACATCGACGCCTACACCTTCAGCTGAGAGCGCCGCCCCCCCCGAGCAGCCCCACCACCCGCCGCCGACTCCCGACGGCTCGCCGCACAGCCGCACAGCCGCACAGCCGCACAGCCGCACAGCCGACTCCGACGACTCCGACGACTCCGACGACTCCGGGCACCCCGCCGCCGCGCCGCCGCGCCCCTTCCCCGCCGCCGCGGCACCCCTCAGCCCCCCGGAGCATCGCCGCGCAGCATCGGAACGCGCCACCATAACAAGCGCCCATCAGACAGAAGAACGGGCGGAAAATACGGCTTGCCAAAACGCTCCCGCTCGGGTAAAATAGGCCAGCATTCACGCACCAAACCTATGTCCGGCAACCTCACCTACAAACAGTCCGGCGTCGATACCATCGAGGCCCAGTCCTTTGTCCACGACATCAGCGCCCATGTGAAGCGCACCCAGAAGAACCGGCAGCTCTGCAACGCCTTCGGCCTCTTTGCCGCCGCCTATGACCTCTCCTCGTACAAAGAACCCGTCATCGTCACCGGAACGGACGGCGTCGGCACCAAAACGGAAATCCTCTTTGAGCTGGACATGCTTGAAACCGCCGGCAAAGACCTCGTGGCCATGAACGTCAACGACATCCTGACCACCGGCGGCGACCCCCTCGTCTTCCTCGACTACCTCGGCATCTCCAACCTCGAAATCGAGCGCCCGCGCATCACGCGCCTCGTCGCCGGCATGTGCGACTACCTCGAGAGCTGCAACTGCATCCTCGCCGGCGGCGAAACCGCCGAAATGCCCGGCGTCGTCCCCGAAAACCTCGTTGAAATGGCCGGCTTCAGCATCGGCTGCGTCGAAAAGAGCCAAATGATCGACCCCTCCAAAGTCGAAGTGGGCGACATCCTCATCGGCTACCCGAGCGACGGCTTCCACGCCAACGGCTGGAGCCTCGTGCGCCGCATCCTCAAGCAGAACCCCGACCTGCTCACCGAAGAAGAGCTGCGCGGCATCCTCGCCCCCACGCGCCTCTACCACGACGTCGTCTACGACATGCGCAAACTCGGCATCACCCCCAAAGCCTACGCCCACATCACCGGCGGCGGCCTGCCTGAAAACCTCGAGCGCTTCCTCGGTGAAAAGGGCGCCGACCTCGAAATCCCCTACTGGAACAACCCCGCCATCCAGAAAGTCCTCGACTTCGTCGACGCCGAAGACCGCTTCCACACCTTCAACATGGGCATCGGCTGGGTCGCCATCGTCAAACCCGACGACGTCGAGAACGCCCTCACCGCCGGCCCGGGCGGCACCATCATCGGCACCATGCGCGAAGGCAAGGGCATACACGTGAGCGTGCGCGGCGAGCACTGACGCGAGCACAGCATACCGGTATTCACAGCCAGACGCAGAACATGTCTGATCCCCTCCATCATGAATGCGGCGTAGCAGCCATCCGGCTGCTCAAGCCGCTGGCCTACTTTGCCGACAAATACGGCTCGCCCGACTGGGCCTTCAACAAGCTCTTCCTCCTCATGGAGAAGCAGCACAACCGCGGGCAAGACGGCGCCGGCATCGGCTGCATCAAACTGGGCATGCCCCTCGGCGAGCCCTACGTCTTCCGCGCGCGAGACGCCACCACCTCCGCCCTCGCCAACATCTTCTCGAGCCAGCAGCGCAGCCTGCGCCACATGCGCGAGCGCGGCGAAGTCGGCTGGAACGACGCCGCGAGCTACAAGAGCCGCTTCAACTTCGGCGGTGAAATCCTCATGGGGCACCTGCGCTACGGCACCAGCGGCCTCTTTGACGAAGGCAGCTGCCACCCCTACCTGCGGCGCACCAACTGGGAAACGCGCACCCTCATGCTGCTGGGCAACTTCAACATGACCAACGCCCCGCAGCTCAACCGCCGCCTCATCGAGCGCGGGCAGCACCCCATCTTCGGCACCGACACCCAAACCGTGCTTGAAGAAATCGGCTACTACCTCGACGAAGCCCACACCGACATCTACCGCGAACTGCGCGACACCCTGCCCGGGCCCGAAATCCCGCGTGAAATCTCGCGCCGCCTCGACCTCTACGACATCATCGGCAAAGCCTCGCAAGCCTGGGACGGCGGCTTCTGCATCCTCGGCGGCGTCGGCAACGGCGACTTCTTCTGCCTGCGAGACCCGCACGGCATCCGCCCCTGCCACTACATCATCACCGACGAATACATCGCCATCGCCAGCGAGCGCGTCCCGCTCATGAGCGTCATGGAAGTCGAAAGCGAGCAAGTGCACGAACTGCCGCGAGCCAACATGATCGTCGTCAAAAACGACGGCAAAATCACCATTCGCGAATACACGCGCCCGCTCGAACCCACCCCCTGCTCCTTCGAAGCCATCTACTTCTCCCGCGGCAATGACCCCATCATCTACCGCGAGCGCAAAGCCCTCGGCGCCGAACTCACCGAAAAAATCGTCGCCAGCATCGAGGGAGACATCTCCAAAGCCGCCATCACCTACATCCCCAACACCGCCGAAGTCTCCTACTACGGCCTGCTGGAAGGCCTGCGCAGCTACCGCCGCGAACGCATCACCGCAGACATGATCACCGCCCTGCGCGAAGGGCGGCTCACCGAAGAGCTGATCGAAGAGCAAGTCCTGCGCCGCTGGCCGCGAGCCGAGAAAATCGTCCATAAAGACATCAAACTGCGCACCTTCATCACCCAGGAATCCAACCGCGGGCAGATGGTCTCGCAAGTCTACGACCTCACCTACGGCGCCATCGCCGAAGACGAAGTCCTCGTCGCCATCGACGACTCCATCGTGCGCGGCACCACCCTCAAAACCTCCCTGCTGCGCCTGCTCGCGCGCGCCCATCCCCGCAAAATCGTCATCGCCTCCTCCGCGCCGCAAATCCGCTACCCGGACTGCTACGGCATCGACATGAGCGAACTGGGCAAATTCATCGCCTTCCAGGCAGCCATCTCCCTACTCAAGAAGCGCGGCATGTACGACTACATCACCGACGTCTACGAAGAGTGCAAGCACCAGCTCACCCTTCCCGTCGAAGAGCGCGGCAACCCCGTCAAAAAAATCTACGCCCCCTTCAGCGACGACGAAATCACCGAGGAAATCTCGCGCCTCGTCACCCCGGAGAACGCCACCTGCCCCGTCCAAGTCATCTACCAGAGCCTCGACGGCCTGCACCGCTCCATCGAAGGCCCCTGCGGCGACTGGTACTTCAGCGGCAACTATCCGACACCCGGCGGCTACACCACCGTCAACGTCGCCTTCATCAACTGGTTTGACGGGCGCGACGGGCGCTCCTACTCCCTGCCGGTATAATAACAACAACCACCCCGGCGGAGAGCGCGGCGCACAGCCCGCCTCCCCGCCTCCCCGCCCCCCCCCCCCCCCCCCCCCCCCGCGGGCGGCCGGCGGGCCCGCCACCCGCCCCGCCGCCCACAGCACACCATCGGCCCGCACACAGCAGCACAGAACAGCCCCCTCTCCCGGCCCATCCACCGCACCCTCTCCCTGCCATCCCCGACTACCCTACCCAACACCATGCCTGATGAACCTCAACCGCCCCTCAGCGAACGCAGCGACGAAGAGCTGATCCGCATCACCTTGGAGGGCAACGTCAAAGCCTACGACGTCCTGGTCAAACGGCACAGCCGCAAACTGCACGCCATGCTGCTGCAAATGCTGCGCTCAGAAGCCGACGCCTACGACATCGCCCAAGACTCCTTCCTGAAAGCCTACCAATCTCTGCGCTACTTCAGCGGCCGCAGCGCCTTCTTCACCTGGCTCTACTCCATCGCCGCCAACCGTGCCCGCAACCTCCTGCGGCGCAAAAAGCGCGAAAACTCCTTCAGCCTCGACAACCAAGACGACGCCACCCCCATCGACAAGCGTCGCGAACTCGCCGACGAAAGCCGCGCTGCCGACCCCACGCGCAACGCCCACGTCAGCGAACTCAAAAAGCGCCTGCGCGCCGCCATGGACCAACTCTCCCCCGCCCAGCGCGAAGTCGTCACCCTCTTTGACATCCAGGGCAAAAGCTTTGCCGAAATCTCAGCCCTGCTCCACATCACCGAAGGCACCCTGCGCTCGCGCCTCCACTACGCCCACAAAATCCTCCAGGGCCTGCTCAGCGACGAGCACCACTGAAGCCCTGAGCCGGCACCCCCCGTCGGCAGACCTGCAACCCGGCAGCCAAGCCCCGGCAGCCCGCCACCGGCGCGGCAGAAGCCGAAAAAAACAGGCGGCACCCCGAGCGAAAAACCCGTCCCCCGCTGCATCGGCACATCCCGGAGCCGGAGCCCTCGCATCACCGAACCCCGCAGCGAACCGCGCGCCGATTTCCGAGCCGAGCGCAACCGTTTTTAAGCTTGTCAAAACGGCGCAAACGGTGTAGAATGCCGCCGCGAGGCAGCCCCGAAAAAGAGAGGCGCCACACACATCAGCAAAAACACATCTCCGTATTGATATGAAAGAACTTAAAGGTGCATGCATCATCGGACAATCCGGCGGCCCCACCGCCGTGATCAACGCCAGCGTCCTCGGCGCGATCCAGGCGGCCCTCGCCGCCCCGCAGATCACGCGTGTGCTCGGCGCCGCGCACGGCATCACGGGCGTGCTCAACCAGCAGCTCTACGACATGGCGCAGGAAGACCCCGCCGAGCTCGAACTGCTCAAGTTCACCCCCGCCTCGGCCCTCGGCACCTGCCGCTACAAGATGAAGGACCCCGACGTCGACCCCACCGACTACGAGAAGATCCTCGACACCTTCCGCAAGTTTGACGTCCGCTACTTCTTCTACAACGGCGGCAACGACTCGATGGACACCTGCAACAAGATCTCGAAGTTCATGCTCAAGAACGGCTACGAGTGCCGCGTCATGGGCATCCCGAAGACCATCGACAACGACCTCTACGGCACGGACCACTGCCCCGGCTTCGCCTCCGCCGCCAAATACATCGCCACCTCCTGCATGGAAGTCAAGCACGACGCCTGCTGCTATGACACCGGCATGGTCACCATCGTCGAAGTCATGGGCCGCCACGCCGGCTGGCTCACCGCCGCCTCCGCCCTGGCCAACTACGCCGGTGCCGGCCCCGACCTCATCTACCTGCCCGAGGTTGACTTTGATATGGACAGCTTCCTCAACGACGTCGAGCGCGTCTACAACGCCACCGGCAAGTGCTTCGTCGTCGTCTCCGAAGGCATCCACGACAAAGACGGCAAGTTCATCTCCGAGGCCAAGACCAACAGCAACGACGGCTTCGGCCACGCCCAGCTCGGCGGCCTCGCTAACAAGCTCGCCGAAATCGTCCGTGGCCGCGTGAAGGCCAAAGTGCGCGCCATCGAGCCCTCCCTGCTCCAGCGCTGCGCCACCCACCTCGCCTCCACCACCGACGCCATGGAAGCCTACCTCGCCGGCAAGACCGCCGTCACCGCCGCCGTCAACGGCGACACCGACAAGATGGTCGCCTTCGAGCGCAACAACCTCTACGGCCAGTACGTCTGCTCCACCAAGCTCATCCCGCTTGAGAGCGTCGCCAACTTCGAGCGCAAGGTGCCGCGCGAGTGGATCAACGCCGCCGGCAACGGCATCGAGCAGCCCTTCATCGACTACGCCCTTCCCCTCATTCAGGGTGAAACCGGCATGAAGGTCGAGAAC
>ERZ772860.67-NODE-67-length-94986-cov-17.133223_pt1 | contig 94986 bp, 85 predicted proteins | sample MGYA00511342_ERZ772860 | MGnify/ENA primary metagenome ERZ772860 (study PRJEB29015, sample SAMEA2737665) | human gut metagenome | biome: human gut; feature: human-associated habitat; material: faeces | place: China | collected 2012 ... | reverse complement strand
TTGTATATGTATCATTAAGATAGAATACTTTTTCTTCTTCATTTACCTGCTTACTTATTCTGTTGCCTTCATAGTCATATGTATAACTTTCGATTGTGACAGCATTGCCACTGCTAACTGTTGCTGTTAAAAGCTTATTTTCTGCATCATATGTATATGTCTTGTCTTTTGTTCCATGTTCTGATGTGAGATTTCCATTGTCATCATATGTATAGTTTATTACAGAAATATCTGCATTTACTTCAGAAACATTTACAAAACTTTCTATCTTTAGAACTTTTGTTGTTTCAGATTTAATAAGCTGATTAAGTTCATTGTATGTATAGATTGTGTTACCGGTCTCTACATCTTCTGTATAATCATCTACATTACCTGTAACTTTTGTTGTCTTTCCTGTTCTGTTGCTTACTTTGTCATAGGCATATTTATTTTCAATCGTTCCCTGATATGTAATAGTATCAGTTGCTAATGTGATGTTTTCAGAATCAATATTAATAACATCATCAAAGTCAACACTATCATTTATACTTATCTTTTCTTCAGTAAGTCTTAAAAGTTCATCGTACTTATATTCGTTTTTAATTACTCTTACTGTAGTACTTTCTGATGATTCTCTTGTGATTTCAACTACCTTTGTCTTTTCTCCTGCCTTACCATAACTGTAATCATAGAACATTAAGACATTAGAATCTTTATCAGTTACTATTTCGTTTATAAGTCTTGAACATACATCATATTTGTATGAAACTGTAAGTCCGCCTTCATGCTTAACTTTTGTTCTGTTTCCTAAGGAATCATATTCATAAACGGTTGCTACTCCATTATGATCAATAACTTTTACAAGTCTGTCCATTAAGTCATAGCTGTATGATGTTGCTGCAACATCTTCGCCATTTACATTATATGTAATCGAACTTATTTCTTCATTGTCTGCATATGTGTACTTAATTGTTCCAAGGTCATATGTTGTCTTTGATGCAAGTCTATTGTACTCATCATATGTGTATATTACATCGCCTTTAGAATCAGTAACTTTACTTAATCTTCCAAGTGAATCATATGTAATATTCACATCACCGTCTTTATTATTTTGCTTAACAAGTCTGCCTAAGTTATCATATGAATAAGTCACTTCATTGCCTGCATAATCCACAAATGAAGTCTGATAACCATTTTCATCGTATTTGAATTCTGCTGATTTTCCTAAAGCATTAGTTGTTTTTATTAATCTGCCTTCTTCATCATATGAATACAGTGTTGCATTTCCATTTGCATCTGTTACTTTTGTAAGTTCATATGTTTCATCATATGTGTATGAATATCTGTTGCCTGATGCATCTTCTACTGCAATAAGATTATCTGCACCATCATACTCATATTTTGTCACATTTCCATTTCTGTCTATCTGCTTAGAAACTCTGCCTCTCTTGTCATATTCTGTCTGTTCCTTTGTTCCATCCGGATAGATTTCTGCAATCTGTCTGTCATTGTCATCATATTCATATTCAAATATGTTACCTTTTGCATCTTTGGTTTTAACTAACTTTGAGCGGTTATTGTATGTAAATGTTGTAACATTTCCATATGCATCTTTTATGGATGTATTTCTATTCATATTATCATATGTGTATTCTGTTACTCCACCTGAAACACTTGTAAATGTTAATACATTTCCATTTGCATCATATGTATATTTTTCCTTTGTTCCATCAGCATATGTCTTAGTTGTCAGTCTGTTAAGTACATCATATTCCATTGATACAGTAATTCCATATCTGTCAGTTGCCTTTATATTATTACCATTTTTATCATATTCAAATGTTTCACTTGTTCCGTCAGAATATGCAGCATATGTTAAATTATCTTCACTATCATATGTGTACTCTGTTCTAAGTCCATCTGATGAAACCGCAGCAGTTACATTATTCTTATAATCATACTCATAAGTTGTAACCATTCCCGTATTACTAATCTTAGATGTAATATTTCCTGCCTTGTCATATACATATCTTGATGTGTATTCTTTCTGTTCACCGTTTTCTGTTCTTGTTACGGTAACACCTGTGCATCTGTTTTTCTCATCATATTCATATGTAGTAGAATTCTGGTTCCCATCCTCTAATGAAATAAGATTACCATTTTCATCATATTTAAGTTTTTTAACCTGACCAATTTCATCTGAAATTGATGAAAGTTTTCCGTCTTTTTCGTATGTTAAATCAGTTTTATTTCCAAGGGCATCACTCATCCCGGTTATATTTCCCTTTGAGTCATAATCCATACTTACTAAAAGTTTATCGTCTGCTTTTATGCTGTTGACAATGTTTAAATCATTGTATTTAAGCTCTTCTTTCGTTCCATCCGGTAAAATAAGAGTTTTGAGATTACCATCCTTGTCACGCTCATACTTTGTGACATTACCATTCGCATCTGTTGATTCAATAAGTTTATTATCAGCATCATATTTATTTGTAGTTGAATTGCCAAGAGCATCAACTGTCTTAATCACATTTCCATTGTCATCATAATAAAATACTGTTGGATTGCCATTTCTATCTCTGACAACTTCCATTTTTGCATCAATATCGTGTTCATACTCGATTCTGTTTCCGTTAGAATCTACAGTTGCTTTAAGTCTGCCATTTTCATCATATTCATTTCTTGCAACCGGTTTTCCTGACGGATCAAGTATTTCTGTAAGATTATGGTCATCATCATATGAATAAATAATATTTCTTCCGGCATAATCAGTTGTTAATACAAGATCACCATTATCATCATAACCATATTTTATGGAATTGATTACATTATTCTTACTGTCTGTTTCTGTTGCACTAATAATTCTGCCTTTACTGTCTCTTGTAAAATTAATTCCATAACCATCTGAATGTGTAAATCCATTTTTGCTGATATTTACAACATTTCCATTTGCATCAGATGCTTTTGTAAGGCCTTTTGCAGGAGAAAGATACATCTTTGTTCCTTCTTTTGTAGTAAGGACAAAGTCCTGTATATCAAGTAAATTTATATCTTCAAAATATAAATTACTTCCCTGTAAAAATGCGGTATTATCGCCATCAATTTCAAGTGTCTTTGTCTTATCAGTTTCACATACAAATTTTATCTGAACCTGATCTATTGGAACCCATGCTCTTTGATCCGGCAACAATTTCAGACTGAATTTGTCACTTGTTCCATCGCCATAGGTTACTGTAATATCATGGTTTAATGTCTGTTCAATGTAATAAGATGTAGAAAGTTTACTTCCTCTTTGAATCTGATTATAACCTTCATATAATGGATTACTAAGTGTAATTTTTACACTCTGCATTCCAAGACTCCAGCCATACCCAAAGTCACTAAAAGATTTATTTCTGCTGTCATAATTTCTATTTACCTGTAATGGTACACCTGACACATTTGAGCTGATGTCTGTAAATCCTAAAGACATATTTCCAACTTTAAGATTACCTGTTACATTAATTATTCTTTCAGTTGTTGACCTGTTGCCACCGTTATCAACTGCTGTAAGTTTTAATGTATAGCTTCCGTTCATAAGCATTGTTGTGTCAAGTTCTCCGACTTTTCCATTTTCAATGCTTTCGTATCCTTTTGCTATCTCTACATAATCGTCTGTACCATTTAACTTATACTCTAAAGTATAGTAGGCAAGACTGGTTTCGTCTTTAACCATACCTATGATATCTGTTTTTGTTTTTAAGTCACTATCTGCTTCAGGTGTTATAAATTCTGCTGTTGGATGAATGTTATCACTTCTGTCAAAGAATCTAATCTGCTTTGTAACTGATTTCAAGTCTCCATCTACCATTGCTGTAAATGTGACATTGGCAAGACCTGCCTCATTCTTTGTAACTGATACCTTTTTACCATCTAACATTACATCTGCATCATCAGAGGTAACACTTATGTCTGCCGTATTCTTTGGATAGGAAATATATCCTGCCACAGTATCACCTGCATTTGCAATTGTATTTGCAAATACTAATGCAATTTCCTGATTTTCATTATTTCCGCCTATATTTGTTCTTCCATCTTCATACACCGTAAATGTATATGTTGTAGTTCTTGTATTTCCTGCTTCGTCCTTTGCAACTACTTTTACCTCATATTCACCCACACTATATGTTGGGAATTCATATGCTGCAATCTCGGCATTATCTATATTGGAATTTCCTGTTGCAATAACTACTTCATTAATAACTTTATTATCTTCTTTTTTGCCTGTAGTTACTTTATATTCTTTTAAATGTTCATCTGTAATTGAACCTGTAAGCTTAATTTTTAAAATTTTATTTTCAATTACTGCATCTAAATCAGCTAAAATATCCGGTGCTTTTTTATCATCATTTTCAACAAAATGTCCTGCTGTGTATGTAAATTCTGCTTTTGAAACACAGGTATTTCCGGCCGCATCTATGGCTGATAATTCCACCTCATATGTTCCATCTGATAAACCTTCTGTTGAAATAGTTCCAAGTTCTGCATTTTCTACATTTTCATAGCCTTTGACAATAATAATTTTTACTGACTCATTTGCCTTATTGAAATACGTAAGTGTATATTCTGAAAGCTTTGTTTCATCTGATACCGAACCCTCAATTACAATATTTTTATTTTCTGCATCTAATGCTATTTTTGTAAATGCTGTAACCGGAGGAATCTTATCAGCTTCTTCTTTTTCTACTGTTATATTAAAGCTTACTTCTGCTGTTAATCCCGCTTCATCTTCTGCTGTAATTTTGTAACAGTAGACACCTTCCGCAAGTTCGTCTGTATTAATTGTTCCAATAACAGCGTTTACAATTGCCTCACTGCCTTCTGCTACAAGAACTTCTTCGCTATTTTCATCACCTGTTTTTGTTCTTGTAACTTTATAACCCTTAAGTTTTCTGTCATCAGTAATTGAACCTTTTATTTCTACAATTCCTGATATAATACCATCTTTAGGTTCTGTAATAATAATTTCCGGTGGAGTAACATCTCTGTTATCTATTACAGTAATTGTTTTTGTTTCGGTTGTGACATTTCCTGCAATATCTGTAGCTATCGCTGAAATAGTAATAACACCGGCTTCATTTGCTTTAAGCTCGTATCTGTTATATCCACTTCCGATTACATCATCATTGCATTTTATTTCAAAAGCAGAAATACCAAAATTATCTTCAGCATATCCCTCGATATAAACTGATTCGCCTATATTTACTTCTGTTTTACTTACACTTAATGTTACCTTTGGCGGCTCCTTGTCATCAGGCTTTGTATATACTCTGGCATCATTTGTATTAATGCTGATAACAGCCGGTCTGCAATATGTTCCCTCATAATCTTTTACAATGTATTTGACAAGATATGTTTTACCCATATCTGTCTGTGCCGGGAATCTTCCCTCTGTCCATTTGGTATCATTTATTTCTTTATAATAGAATTTTTCTTCAATAATTCCTTTTTTAGCATCTGACAGATGATCTGAATCATATGCAGAATATGAAATATTTGTAATACATTTCTTAGAATCGCTGTCAGACTGCATTATATCAGCCTTAATTTCAGCTACTGGTCTGGTCTGTGCAACAATTAACTTTTCAACTTCATCTGTGTCTGACCACTTCACATATCCTGCCAATGCAGAATTTCCCTTTGTTGGATCATCACTGACTCTGTGAGTAATTGCATATGCACCAACATTTTCAAACATTGTCATTGGTTCTGACTGAATAAATGTGACCTGTTCACCATCATTATCGAATATAGTAGGATCATAAATATATGTCCATTCATCATTTCCCTTGTTATCATTTTCAGCATCACTATAAGTACCTTTATATTCAACCTTTTCATCTGTTGAAATAGTGTTTCCTATTGTATAATCTTTGCTTAATACATCAGATTCAATGTCTGCAACAATGTGATTTACAGCTTCTGTTACAAGTTCTTCCTGTGTTTTTTCACTTTCTTCACTAACAGAAATATTTGTATTCTCGCCATTGTTATCAATAATATCTACTAATCTGTTATAAGAACTTATGGATACATCATTACCAATACCATAAAACTTAACATCTTTTGATAATAATGCAGCCGCCACATTTGCAGTTCTTCCGTTATCTGATAATTCAGGAATTACTGCATCACTTAAATTAATGACATAATGATTTGTTCCTGGTGTCCACTGATGCTTATTAACAACATCAGAAAGGCTCTCTCCTGATATTGTCTGCATTACGATATTTTTAAATGTGAAATATGACTGCTGATAACAACCATGACTTTCATGGCTGATTATCGGACCATATCCATATGCAGCAACACCGTCATCTTCAAGTACATACTGATTAATAATAATCTTATCACCATCGTATACAGTTATTACGTTGTCCTCAATAATTATCTTAAAATGATGATTTGCATATACATCTGATATAGGAAATGTCTGTAATAATTTTCCTGCATATTGAACATATTCATATGAACCATTTCTGAAATTAGTTAAATTGGTTTTATTTATTTTAACTAATTTAAGTCCACTACCCGTAACAAGTATACAATATCCCTGAATATAGTTTTCTTCTTCTGAGACTACGGTGTTAAATAAGAATCCGCCGCCTTCCATACTATGCCAGTCAGTACCATCTCTCTGTAAATCGAAATCAAATACTTTTCTATCCGGATTATTATCTTCAACATATAGAAAATCTTTAAATGCTGCATAATAATATCCAACCATTTTTATATCTTTTCCTGTATATTGGATATGATGTGGAAGAACATAGCCCCAGTCATTAAATCCCGGATGGTCATACTCTTTCCAGGCAAATGTATCTGTCGCTGTAATTGCAGAGGTGCTTACCGTAGTAATATTGGCTTCAATACCTTTTTTCTTTAACTTATCTTCGACAAGCTTACTTGCTTCTGAATAAGCATTCAATACATCTTTATCTGCACTGCCAACTGTAAAAATAATGTCTGCAATTTTACTTTTTTCTACAGTCACCTTTGACTTTGGTGCCTGGTTAGTAATCTCAAATACTTTTTCTGTATTTCCTGATAAATATACCGAATCATCTATTAATGATGGAATTGTATCTGTAAATGTTTCTTTTACATTAAGTACGATTTTGTATTTACCAACATTATCTAACTCATAGTTAAATGAGCTTCCATCTCCATCTCTTTCATCTATAATTTCAGTATCATCAAATATATTATCATTGTCTGAATCATAGAATAATATGTAATGTCTGTAGTTAATTTCATCACCAATTTCTGAACTTGATTCATCACATACAGTAATATTTAATTTTCCGTTACTGTTTCTTACAAATACATCTTCATTATCTGTATTCTCTCCCTCATCTGCCGAAAGATTAATCATTGCAACAGGTGCATTATCTTTTGCTACTGTGATAATTTTTTCTGCATTTACCGTATCGTAACCATCTGTAACACTTGCACTTATCTTATAGCTTCCTGCATCTTTGAAAATAAGTTCTCTGTGATTCCATTCTGTTTTACTGTCATCAAAAAGGCAGATATCTTTTGAATCTGCGATAACATTTCCGTCACTGTCAATCTTATTGATTTCAATAACTGTGTTTTCTTTATTAAGATAATCTTCTTCTCCCTCGGGAGCATCAAGTTCTAAATCAATATCTACTTTTCTGTTAACTTTTAAGTTGCCATCTGTTTTAATGCCTAAATCATAAACATTAAGCATATGTCTTCTAGGTACATATGGGCATACGTATCCATTATTATCCCAGCCCTTTACCTTTGCGCAGTTGTTACCCTGCTTGTAATCACTATATCTTAATAAAACAGATTCATTCCATAAATTTTCATCATTTCCCCTGAAGAACCTAAGCTCTGTTGCACCCTCATCTTCTTTCGTTACAACATAGCAAAATACCTGTGTTTCGGGTGAATCTGTTAATTTAATCGGAGACACTGCATCCTTGTCTGCATTTTTAATATTTATATCTCTTCCGCCGTTATCCGACTTTGAATATTTATTAAAATTTATATAAAACTGGGCATTACTCTGCTCCCAGTTATAAATTACACTTCCATTATTATCTGAAGTAAATTCATAGAAATCAAGATAGATTACATCTCCTTCATGAAAGTAATCATTATCAATTACCATAGTTCCGTCCCAATATCCATGTTCAGGAACGGTAGCATGGTATGTGCTGTGCCAGCTGCTGTAATCATCTCTGTTACTGCCTCGTCCTCCGGCACTCCATGAATTCCATTGTATGTAATTGTCATCTTTATGACTAAGTAATCCCTCTCCAACCTGTGACATATCAGCCACTTGTTTTCCATCTTTTGTCTCTGGACTTAATCTGTTAAAGGTTACATTATAAGTCTTTGCAGGCACCCTGCAGCTCCAGGTATTATCATCTACCTGCTTCATAATGTAATAATCATGTCCATCTGTGTTATCAACCAGCTGAATAATGGCTCCATCATTGCCAATCCAGCTTTCTTTTGTGTCATCTTTGAAATAGATTGTTGTATAACCCTTAGGTGCACTTGCATAGGCTTTTTTTGCCTTTTCAATCGTAATAGTTGTACTAAATGTAGTTATAACTAAAACAATTGCAAGTATACGCTTTAACAATCTTTTTTTGAATAAGTTCATCTTTCCATCTCTCCTCTACTATGTATTGTTTTACGGGTTATAGTTCAAAACGTGTTGATAACTAATCAAAGCCATCAAAAGTTATTTACTATAACTCTGTTTTACTAAGGATTAGGAAATTTGAGGTAAAAAAATTCGCCAGAATCATCTGGCGAATTTAAAAAGTACTATATAATATTTTCTAGTTTCTATAATCCACCAATTTCCTATCTATCTTTATCCTCTCGTAAACTAACTAAATTATATAGAAATATGTTATAGTTGTCAACATATTATTGTGTTTTCCAACCCTTAATTTCTCTTCCCCCTCAACACAATGAATATTGTTACCATACTAAGCGCCACACCCATAGTAACCACTATACTAACAAAGCTGTCACCTGTCTTTGGACTTTTACTATACTGTGCATTTGCCTTAATAATATCCTCCTGTTTTGTATCTTTTGAAATATTACCTCCCTTGATAATATTTCCAGGTTTATCTGTCGTATCCTCCTCTGATGAACTTTTTATACTCTTTCCTGTTGTGTTGTCCTCCTCCGTAGTATTTTCTTCCGATGTACTACTCTCGGTTTCTTTAGAAGCATAGCTTTCCGATTCAGCAAACTCCCCAATTCCGATTAATACCTGCGTGGCTACACTATTATTAGTCATCAGAAATACGCTCTTTGTCCTACCACCATTGTTTTCTCCGTTATTTTCACCATCACCAGAATTATTGAAGTCTAGATTAATCAGCCATTTATACAGCTCATTAACAACACTATACTTTGACTCTGTATCTGTATTGTTAGTGTAATGCCATATTGCATACTGAACCGCTGTAATTGCCTCTTTTTTTTTAATGTATTTAATGCCGCTTCTTTGCTGCATTTCTTCTATGCTTATATATGGATACGCATTTTTCAGGATATTCTCAAGATGCTTACATATATTCCTGTCAAATTTATTACATTTATCTATTGGTTTACAGTTGTACCCACAACCACTTACCACCGGGGTATTCATATCTGCACAATAGACTTCTAATTTCTTACCCTCTCTATTATACAATTCCATTATTACCGGAGTAATTCCCAATTCGTTATACCCATTCATCCCCTGCGATTTTAGAACATATTCATATTCCTCATTTCCGTTAACTGTCTGACATAAGCACAGAATTATCAGACCACTCATTAGTATTCCTACTGTTTTAAATAATAATTTCTTTATTGTTCAGACCTCCAATCAAAAATAGTGCTTATACTCTATGTATATGTAATTCATCTTGTTTAATGAATCCTTTACATATAAAGTACAAGCACTATCAAGTCTAGACAAATTTAATTATATTTATACAAAATTGTTTATATTTACCATTTGTTATCCACAATTCACTGCGTTATTTAAGACATATTTGCACAATATTTTCCCTAACAAATATTTTTTACACACATTTTTGAAAATGTATTTTTACACAGTATTTTTAGGAATATATTATTCCTATCTGTTCTGGTTCTCTAAAATATTTGCAGGGGCATCTTTGCCAACACCCTCGTTAAACTGATCCCATAAGAAGTCAATGCTGATTTCTACTGCTTTATCCATAGAAATTGTGTCATCATTGTCATTCATAACATCTGTAGAACCTGTTGTATATACACCCTCTGCATCAGGATCCATCGCTACACCGAAGAATACGTCCATTCTGTTTTCACTGCTGACTGTTAATAACTTCTCATTTTCGATTTCAGGTGTGAATCCTTTCTCTTCAAGAGCTGATAATCTTACGAAATCAACACCACCCATTGTAAAGATATCATCCTCATCGAAGTTTTCTGCAAGACCTACTACATCGTCAAGTGTGCTTGCGGTCTCTTCGCAGTATTCTCTTTGGACGTACATTGCAATACCAATCATATCCTTGATATTTCCAACATTTTCACCCTCAGATGTAATATTGATTTTACTTAATTTAGCTGCAATATTTCCTACATTTGCAATATCTGTTCTGAATGCCTGTGCATAGCCAGGATAAATATTTTCAACTGAAATATCGATGTTGTCACTTACGTCAACAGCTAATGCCTTGTATGGTCCTACTGTAACATTCATCTTTGTAGGCGTAACAAGTTTTGCACCAAAGCTTACATCATTATAGCCGTCTGCTGCATTATAATATCCCTCTACCGAACCCTCTTTTGCGATTATATTATAATTTGATGTACCTCTTAGGAAATAATTTGAATCAATATAACCATCATCTCCTACACCATCAATAATTGACCAGCCTTTTCCCTCATCTGCATACTGTGCATATAAACCTAAGTCAAGGAATTTTACTCCCATATTTCCTGTTGTGGCTTTAGTTGTCATATTCAGCGAATCTGTCCAATACGCATATCCTGTTCCTGCTAATACCATACTAAGCGCCAATGCACCTGCAATAAATCTTTTTTTCATTTTCAATCTCCTTAAATAATTATTTTCTCAGGCTGTTGTTTCTGTTTTCTCAGCCATAGTTGTATTATATGCACATTGGTTCTTTCTTTCTACCTACTAAAGTCTACTTATTTATACTACTTTTGGCTACTTTGACATATAGTAAACATATTTATTCCTGCCATCGATTATGAATATCTTACCTCCATCAATCTCCCTATCTTTTCCATGCAGATATACTACCGGTCTCCCCATTTCATCAGCTAACCGGAACAAATCACCAACTTCTTCTAATAAGTATATTTCCTCTATATCAAGTTTTGGTATACTGCTAAGTGATATCATCCGGCTGCGATATTTCCTAAGAAGTCTCTTTTCTTTCTTCAGTTCTTCAGGCAATTCCTCTTTTATTCCTATCATAATAAATACGAAGATTTCACTAATAACTGCAGCTATTATGAAAATCACACAAATAATTATGAAACTATAATTTTTCTTAATATTTACCTGTTCTTCTATATATTCCTGTTTACTTACAGGATTGCCTATCTCTTTATTTATCGAAAATAATGTACTGTTCAGTGGTATCTCAAGACTTGAAGCTATTGGAATCTCTATATTATTTTCGTTACGCCGTATGGTTATCCTGCCTTCTATATAGAACGTAAGATTTACTGATAATGTAATTCCTAACTCACCTTTTATATTGGTAACCATTGCCTCATACTTATCTAAATCTATTTTCTCAGATAAATTATATTTAAGGCTATAGTCATTGACATTTTCCGTATGTGCGTCTCCGATTGGCATTTCCTTTTCCCAGATTACCTCTTTATTTCCTGAAGCTACCTGATAACCTTCTAATTTAGCTTTTACCTGATATTCGGCTGTGATATTTTCCTTAGTATTTCCCTGAAAATCCCCACCAAATGTCACATTTACAGAATCCACAAGGTTTCTTATGTACTTCTCGCCCTCATTTCTGACCGCCTCATCATAATATTTATTCTCCTTGAGTTTAACACTATATGACATGGCCGGGCTGTATGTATATTCATACACCGTTTTTGTAACCGTTTTGCTTGTACTTTTCTTCATATCCTTGTTAATTAGAAATATTGCAATAACAATTCCAATAAATATTCCACACATTATGACATATTTTATCCATTTTTCCACTGATATTTTCTTAATTTTCCACACCATCAGGCACCGCCTCCCCACTTTTTATCCATAATACCGGTAATCCAATCTTTGGAATAACCCCTATATATCTTCCCATAACTTCATTAGGCTCTACTAACCTCGTATCCTCCACACTGTTATTATCGCCCTTTGTCCTAAATGTAATGTTGCCATTTTCATCTGTTACAATCTCTTTTATTCGATGCGTAATTACAATATCGTCCCTGTGAAATGTAATAATGTCTCCGACTTTTAGCTCATTAAGCCCCTTTTCATTTGTTATCTTATCTATCAGAATCATATCACCCGGTTTAATGTCAGGCTCCATACTTCCAGTCAGAACAACAGATGGATATATTCTGAATACGCCAACAAAGAACCATATCATAACCACACATATAACCATTACGCATATCTGCCCGAACATCTTCTCCTGTTTCCTACGTGTTTTCTTCGAATTACGCTTATGCTTTTCCTGACATTCACTTATCTGATCGCCTAACATCAGAATAATAATTCCACCGATGCCTATACTTATAACGAATTCTGTCAGCCAATTCAATGTAGGTACAACCGGAAACAACCATTCCATTAATTCCTGCATAATAAGGTATATAATCGATGCACCTGCACCACCATATGTAGCCATCATATTTAAAAATATTCCCTCAATAACAAGTGGCAGCACATTTTTAGCCATGTATATAACCGTATTTTCCACGCCATTTAGTAACTCTATTTCCATAAAGTTTAACCCCGCAAATGACAGCCAGAATAACAGACTTATAAACCACATTTTGTAATGCGTGCATTTATTAATTATGTAGCTTCTGATATTTTCACGAAATATTATAAGTGGTAACGCATAATACAAATTACTTACAATGCCTCTAAAACTTTTGTCATATGGGTTCTTACTAAGAGTTCCCATAAATATACCCACTATCATTTTAGCAACAATTATAATTGCCGCAAAATAAAATGCCCACAATATTGCAAGTTTTTTGTCATTATTTCTGCTCATTGGTTCAACTTCCATGAACCATTTTGCAAATATTAATAACAAAATTATACATATCGTGGGCAATATCACATAGTTCATTCTGTATGAACTTATCCCTGCATAATTAATTCCCTTTGTATATCCCTGTGGCACTAATGCCACTAAGAGATATAACCCTAACATTATTAATTTCATCTTCTATTAGCTCACCTTTACTCTGTAATTAGAATTCTGCATTGCAGCTTTAATTTCTGACTCCATAGACAATTTGTCACAGATATGTTGGTTTTCTTTATAAAAGTTTCTTTATTCTGTTGTTCTATCACATCATTATATTCTATGGTAATAATATCTCCAACTCTATATTCATAATCTTTTAATTTTGTATTATGACTGATTCCAAGATACTTTTCTTCATTATCCAGTTTATATTCGGAAGATGTTTCTGTAATGCACTCTATTTTACTGCTAATTAGCTCTGACAATTTTTCACCTGATATTACATCCTCCTGCACATTTTTTGCTTCACCATTTGAAGCAGTCTCCATATATTTATTTATATTCTCATTATTATCCTGTAAAGCATTGATTTCTCTAAATACCTCTGCAATATGCGTCTGTGGTTCTTTATCCACATCTATGCTATAAATTGTATTCTTATCCGATGGTTTGGCAGCATAATTAATATTTATTCCTGTAATTTTACCTGAATCACCTGATATTTCCTTTAATTTTAATGCTGATACTTTTATTACTAATTCTTTACTTTCCTCAGCAAACTCTATCTGTTCTTCAGGGACATTATATCTTAAATCATTATTTACTATACTTACTTTACAATCAGAAATATCTCCTACCTCATATTTAAGTACACCACTCTTTGTCTCCAATCCGACATTTAATCGTTTAGTCCATTTTCCATATGCTACACCAACTGCAATTATGGATAACATAACTGTCAACGCAAATAACCTTTTCTTAATCATTATTTCCCTCCAAAATTTCTGTAATTCATCGAATTATTCACTGCGATAACTGCTTCTACACGATTTTTCAAGCCAAGTTTGCCTAATATATTACTCACATGTTTTTTAGCCGTTGCTTCTGATATATATAATTCCCTACCAATTTCATAATTAGTTTTTCCTTCTTTTAACAAGTCTAATACTTCTGATTCTCTTTTGGTAAGATTATCCTGAACCGATACTGATGGCTTCATCTTAATACATTCAGGCGAATAATATCGTCCACCACGCATAATTACATTCAACGCATATATTACATCTTCTTCATTAGCATTTTTCATAATTAATCCTGATATTTCCGGAATTTTTATATCTTCAAATCCACCGCATTGCATTTTATCGCACAAAAAAATAACCTCAGTACTTTTAGTTTTTCCTGACTTCATCTCTTGTTCTGTAGATTTACAAATTATTTTCTCCTTATTAAACAAAGTAATAATACCTTCCATATTAGTCATTATACTACTATCTATGTCAGAAATACCAATATTCTCATCAAGCAATATGATATCCGGATTATAACATTTTGCAATATTTACACCATCAGAAATATTGTCTCCTTCGTACACCTCCACCAAATCTCCATTGTTTTTTCCTATTTGAGTCATAATCTGTTTAAGCCCCATACGAAATATGGGGCTGCTATCCAGAATCAACACTCTCACTATTTTCTCCCTCCATTAACTTTTTATTATTTACTTTCTCCATCTATATTATATTCGTATTTCCATAAATCTATTCCACAATCTTATGAATTACATGGTCATTTATCCACATATAAATATCTTTATACACTTTATCTTTGTTCGTTTCATTTAGAATCTCATGTCTGCAGCCGTCATACAAAGTAAGTGTTATATCCTTAACCCCCTGTGCCGTATATGTCTCATATACCTGCTTAACAGCTTCCCCATAATCACCGACCGGATCCTCCTTGCCGGCATTTATAAGCATTTTAACATCTTTAGGAATTTTTTTAATATTTTCTTTATTAATAATATATTTTATGGTAGACAATAGAGCCTCATAACCATTTAGTGTAAATTTAAATCCACATAGCTCATCTTCTTCATATTTCTTAAGTGTTTCTTTATTTGTACATATCCAGTCATCACCCGATACAGGATTGTCTATCTTTCTATTATATGCTCCAAACATCATCTTATAGATAAGTTCGCTTCTAAATCTGTCACCTTTAGCCATAATAAGCATTTTCGTTATGGCAAGTCCCGCATTAACGACAGCTTCCGGCTGGTTTCCTGTTCCCATTATAATTATACCGTCTAATTCATTGCCATATTCCATAAGATACCTTCTGGCAATAAATGATCCCATACTATGCCCCAGAAGAATATATGGAACTCCCGGATAATGTTTCTTGACCGTCTTAGTTATATGGACTAAATCTTTTACAAGATCGGCACTTGAACTGTAATTTTCTGCTTTTCTTTTATTCATTCCCTTTATTGGTATGGCAAAATATCCAAGATCATCTTTATTCACAATAGAGTTGCCATGTCCCATATGATTATTACCAACAACTAATATTCCTCTTGCAGCCAAATACCTTGCAAATTCATCATATCTGTCAATATGTTCTGCCATTCCATGAGATATCTGTAATACCGCTTCCACATCCCTGTCCGGTATCCACATCTTTCCATGTATCTCCGTATACTTGTTACTTGATAAAAAACTGAATTCTTTTATTCTGATTTCACACATAATAATCTCCATTCCGCAGGCACAACGTGCCGGAGGAATCGCGAGCCAAATTTCAGATTTGTCTCGCAATAGATGCTATTTGTGGTGCCTGCTGCACAAATAGCTGTGCGAAAGCATTGGCGCATCAGCACAATTCTTTCGCACTGACCTCTTTTCTGAGTGACTTGTCTTACTCTGTTCTGATTCTTCTTATACAATCATGCCAGCCTGCGACCAACTTATCTCTCTTTACCTTATCTGCCTTAGGAGAAAATGTATCTCTAAGCTGCCAGTTATCTTTAATCTCTTCTATATTTTTATAATATCCCACTGCCAGTCCGGCTAAATACGCCGCACCTAATGCTGTTGTCTCTATAACTTTCGGTCTTATAATCTCTGTACCGACAATATCTGATTGAAACTGTAACAGAAAATCATTAGCACTTGCACCACCATCAACTCTTAGTGATGACAAATTAATTCCCGAATCTTCTTCCATTGCTTTTAATACATCTAATGTCTGGTACGCCAATGATTCTAATGTTGCTCTTACAAAATGTGCTTTATTACTTCCTCTTGACAATCCGAACACTGCACCTCTTGCATAAGCATCCCAATATGGTGCGCCAAGTCCCGTAAATGCTGGAACTACATAGACTCCATTACTATCTTCTACGGACATTGCCAAATCATATGTTTCTTCGGCTGTATCTATAAGTTTTAATTCATCTCTTAACCATTTTATGGCCGCCCCTGCTACAAACACACTACCTTCTAAAGCATACTGAACATCTCCATTAAGTCCTATTGCAATTGTAGTAAGTAATCCATTTCTTGACACAACTGCTTTCCTTCCGGTATTCATAAGAAGAAAACAGCCTGTTCCATATGTATTCTTGCCTTCGCCTTCATTAAAACAACATTGACCGAATAGTGCTGCCTGCTGGTCTCCTGCTACACCTGCAATTGCCACAGCACCACCAAATACTGTCTCATCTGTCATTCCATATAATTCTGATGAATTCTTCACTTCCGGCAACATAGTCTCAGGTATATTGAATAATTCTAACAACTCCCTGTCCCATTCAAGTGAGTGTATATTAAATAACATTGTTCTCGCTGCATTCGTGTAGTCTGTCGCATACACTTTTCCTTTGGTAAGCTTATAAATAAGCCATGTATCAACTGTCCCAAACATAAGCCCGCCTCTGTCTGCCTTATCTCTTGCACCCTCAACATTTTCCAATATCCACGCTATCTTGGTTGCTGAAAAATATGGGTCTAAGATAAGCCCTGTCTTAGACTTAATTATCTCTTCATATCCATCTTCTTTAAGTCTGTCAACCATCGGTGCTGTTCTTCTGCATTGCCATACTATTGCATTATAAACCGGTTCGCCTGTCGCTCTGTCCCAACATATTGTTGTCTCCCTCTGGTTAGTTATTCCTATTGCCGCAATCTCGTCGCTTTCGATTCCGTTTCTTGCCATAGCTTCAACCATTACACCTAATTCAGATGACCATATTTCATTAGGATCCTGCTCTACCCATCCACTTTCTGGAAAATACTGTGTAAATTCCTTTTGTGCTGATGATACAATTTCTCCCTGTTTATTGAAAATAATACATCTCGAACTTGTAGTCCCCTGGTCTAATGCCATTAAATATTTCTTTGTTTTTGCCATAAGCCTTACCTTTCCCTGCAAATATATTTTAGTATTTTCTTATATAATTTTCATTTATATATACATAAAACTAATATAACTTTTATCTGTAACTTCTTATCAGTAGTTATTTACCCTGCTTCAAATAATACTCATTCATATTTCACGTTAATTACTAATATATATAATAACATAGATATACCATCTGATACAATTATTAATTAATGATTATTCTAGCTAACGTACATTTTCCGCTACATTAAACCCTAAAAAATATTTTTATTTATGTAGACAAAACCTTTTACATTTTATATAATATTTAGGAAATTTATTATTTTTTAATCTAAATTTAAGGAGGATTTGAATTATGAGAGAAAGAAATATTGCAGTATGCATTATTCTGTCAATTGTTACTTGTGGAATCTACGGTTTATATTGGCTCTATGCAATGGCAAATGACATCAACGAACTAACAGGTGATAATTCTACATCAGGTGCTATGGTACTTGTTCTTTCAATTATTACTTGTAGTATTTACCTTTGGTACTGGTTATACCAGGCAGGTAAAAAAATTGACGCTGTTAAGTGTGCAAGAGGCCAGATGTCAGATAACTCAGGTGTTTTATACCTTATCTTAGCTATCTTAGGTCTTTCAATTGTTTCATATTGCTTAATTCAGAATGAACTTAACCATTTATAAAATGAATTGCAACGTAACTTATAGATATTTGTAATGGATATGAACAACAGAGCTTTTAAAATTTGCAAATACATATTGAGTTTATTATTAATCGGTCTTTCTTATGGAATCTTCGTAAGAAAGACTGGTTTTGCTATACCGTGTATTTTTTATCGAATTACAGGTCTGCAATGCCCGGGTTGCGGTGTAACACGTATGTGTCTCGCTCTTATGAGACTTGATTTCGTGGCAGCATATCATTATAACAAACTATTGTTTATAATATCTCCTGTAATTGTTTTTATAATTGCACAACAGCTTTACAGATATATTCGTTTTAACGATGCTAAAACAACAAAAGCACAAACAGTAATTCTGATTCTACTGATTGTACTTTTGGTAATCTGGGGAATTTTGAGAAACATTTTTTAATCTCAGGATTCCCCTTTTATTCTGTAAATTTTATTTTCTTAACTTGGCATGTTTTAATGATATTAGTTCATCATTACTTCCCAACATTTTGCTGCTGTAATATACTTCTATATCCAGTCTTTGTATATAATCAAGAATTTCCTCATCCGACATATCTCCCATATACATAGTTAACCAAATTATCTCTGTGTCCTTTTTAGTTTTTAATGGTTTTATATTTTCTGATACAAAAGCACCTGTTGAATATAATACATAACTATCATCTTTTTCATTAGTAACACTTCCTATGATGTCATTTAATTTAAATATACTATTATTTTTGAATTCCACCGAAATTATTACTGTTCCATAATCTTTCGTCTTATCCGATGGTAAATTTCTATTTTTTCTAACCAGCTGTTCATCATTTAAAAAAACACTACTATTTTTTCCTTCATATCTATCAATTAATGCATTAAATATTTCGTCATCATATTCTTCTCCAGCCAAATTTTCATCATCTCTTGATATAAATATTTCTATTTTATTTTCATTTATTTCACAAGGCTTAATTACATTGAAATATATAAATATTAAAATTGGTATTATAATTATAGCTATAACTATTATTTTGCGCTTACTCATTCGTTTATTTTCCTCCAAATATTATTTTAATTTACTTAAATACTATTCTATAAAACGTATTACAATTTTTATCATATTTTTTCTTCATGTACCAATATATATACGATGTCTCATCATAATTATTTTGTGCATATGTACTTGCCGCATTTGGATTATAATTTCCATACACCGTAATTGTAGAAAATTTAATTCAGAAACAATAGTTGATTTTCGGTGTTACTTTTCGTTATTTTTCGTTACTTTTCGTTACTTCTTTAACAAATATTTAATATTGTTACCTTAGCATTAACATTTTTCGGCAATATTATATATAATTATATTAATCCTTTCTTCACATACATATCCTCGTCTAACCCATTCTCTGTAAGCTTCTCATCTTCCACACGAACATACACTTCGCCATCTCTGGTAAGAAGTTTTACGCTGACCATCAAGGATTCACCCTCTAAACGCTCTTCACAACCATAATCTCCATCAAATATTTCTAAAATATAACCATACAAATCACTATTCTTTGACAGTTCTTCCTTAATCTCATTAATATTAATTTCCTTCATTATTTACCGCCTCCGTCTGTTTCTTTCTTCTTTTCTTATGCCTTTTTACTAATATAAATATGAATATAATCCATAATACTACTGCTGCAATAACTGAAATAGCTGCATAGACCTGCCAATCTCTATATGTAGTTGCATAACGGTATCCTAATTCACTATTCAATGTAAGTAACTTTTCTCCGGATACCTGAGATGTAATATATACTGCATACGAAGTGCATCCTATTGCTACAAGTGTTCCAAGCAGGCTGATTATCAGCATTATAATTACCATTTTTATTACCTTTATACTGCTTCTTAACCATATATATTTTCATACATATTGTCTATCGCAATTCCTTTCATTTTAATTTAATACTTTTCCAATTTACTTTTTCTTACGTCTTTTTATTCCTTTAATAAATACAATCATATATACCACAACAAGTATAATTAGTACGCCCGTAATTATATACAATTTTCTTCTGCTGCTTTTACTCATCTCATATGTAACTGTTGCACTATATTGAGACTCATTACCTGCGACATCAATTGCCACAAGCTTTATAGCATTTTTACCAAGTTTAAGTCTGACCTTTTCATTAAAATAGCCTTTTTCCATCTCAATTTCTCTTCCATTGAGAGTAAGCACTGCACCCTCTTCAGAATATCCGCTTATGTAAATGTAATCTTTAGATGTAATGCTGTTATCTATATCATCGGCTATTGAAAGTGCCGGTGGAACTGTATCTACATAGATATTTTTAGTAAATGTAATTACATTGTTCTTCTCATCTGTTATTCTGAATACAACTACATTGTCTCCATCACTCATATTAATTCTATATTTACCTGATTCAGTTTCTCCCTCAAGCATAAGCTCATCATTTAACCATGCATCAATTACAGCTTTGCCATTTATAGTTACATCGGCTATAATAAACTTGTGATTTGTAACATTTTCTTCGACATCATACACCACATTTGCATCTACGGTTGTATCCCTATTTACTTCGATTTTATCATAATTACAGTCATTACCATCTACTACGGCTAAATATACCTTTTCATCACTGTCTTTAAAATCTCCATAATATAATGTATCACCTGCTTCGGTTTCCACTTCAGATATAAGGTTCATATCTTTATCCCAGACATAGACTGTTTTTCTGTCATTTTCATTCTCATTTGTCCAGATTATATAATAACCATCATTATATTTTCCACCTTTAACATCTTTAACTTTCTTCTGGCTGTCCTTACGGCTGATACTTATTACTGAGTCTGTATATGCCCTTTTAAATACACCATCTTTAGATACACGTATATAAAAATGATATTCACAAGGCTTAAGATTGCCAAATGATAATTCGGCTTCACCACTTGGCCCACCAGTTCCTGAATATACCTTTTCTCCGTCAAAGCCCTCGTTATCTGTATCAGCAAATACTTCTATCTGTACCTGTTCAGGACAATCACTTATAGAATACTTAGCTATGTATTTATCATCTTTTGCCTCGACACTAAATGAATCAATAACCATAGAATTAGGGAGTTGTCCTGCTTCCACCTTAACTACACCTAAGTTATCTCCGCTGACTTTAATTGTCCATTCGCCCTTAGCAGGCTGTCCGACATTTACTATGGCTTCGCCATTTGCCTCGTAGACATTATCCGATGTCTTTTCTTTACTGTAGACTTTACCGTCAGGCGAAGTTAATTCAACTGAGCCTTTTTCTTCTACATTATCCCATGTTATATAAAATATCGCATTAGTATAATCCTTATCTACATTTAATTTTACTTCTTTCGTCTCTGCAAATGCATTAACGTAAAGTAAAATCGTAAATAACATAGAAAGAATTGCCACTTTAACTATTCTCTTCATAATATACTTTTCTCCATTCCGCAGACGTTTACATTAATTTGATGATGTACCAATTTTATTCCAGATAAATGGGTCACCATCTGCATCATACCAGAGTGTTCCCTCTTTGTTCACACTGCCATCTTTGCAATTAACTGTAACTGCTGCATATTTGAAATCCCATTCGAATTCAACTTTAAATGATGCATTACCATTTGCATGAATACTAAGTGGTGCGCAATCAAGTTTACCATTTACTCCGGCCTTCATATATGCACCTGACAGATTTCCACCTAAGTCTGCATCAGCACCACCTGATATTTCCATTCCAAAACCTGAAATATTTAACTTAACATTTGCTGAAATGTCTAGTCCACTTTTATTAATCTTAGCCTCAGCCGATGCTTTTTCAGAACCAAGCAATGACATATCTGCACCGATTACGAATTCCGGCTCTGAGAAATTAATCTCTATTTTGCCATCAATGTTACCTATTTCGCCCCAGTCCTTGAATTTCTTTAATAGCTTATTATTACTTACATCTATGGTATTAAATATATTAGCTTCAGCACCTAATTTAGCTGCCAATACTACGTCCTGATAATCATAAGCATCTGACTTTATATCTGTACCGATAATATTGTATGTCTCAGGTGATACAATACTTTCATACAGCTTTAATAATCCTGTACTCATTCCCTGAAGGGAGCCACCGACTTTATTGATTTCAATAATCTTATATATCGGTATTCCAGGGTTTAAAGAAGCATCTATGCTTACTTTATCCGGTAACCAGTAATATGAAGATAGTGAACCTTCAAGTCCTTCTATTCCAGTTCCTCCAAATCCCGGCATAAGTCTGCTAAAATCTATCTCTCCACCTATGCTCCAGTATTCATTATCTGCATCAAGGGAGTTTAATTTAACTTTTATGGACTTTATTCCAAATGTTCCAAACTGTAAAGCATCATTAACATTTACTTCTGCTTCTCCACCGAATTCTATTCCATCCGGTGTAAGTGCAATAGATACTCCGATATCTCCTGCATCTTTTATGTCAAATTTATTAGCATCTGCTCTTGATACAGGTGTTGGCTCAGGCTCATTTGCACCTTTCTTATGTGTCAATGACTTATTAACATCCTTAACTATTTCATCTAATCTTATGCTCTTAACATCTATCTGTAAACGATTCGAATACAGATTAACCTCTGCTACATCGACGTCCATTATCAATGGTATTGATAAATCAAAATCACAAATATTATTATCAAAACCGGCAGAGTTAGAATCAACATCAATTGAATATCTGCTCTTTTGAATTACATAATCTTTACCTCCCATAACAAGTGATGTAAAATTCTTACCATTAGCCTTTGACATCTGTTTATAACTTACATATAGTTTGGAATTGCCGCTTAATGTACCGCTTTCGCCTACATATACAGATGAATTTGCATTTAAGTCAATGTCTTTATCCATTCCATTTACAGTTATCTCCATATCGCCTGCACTATGTACAAAACCATTTAGCATAACATTTCCACTTGCTAATAATTTGTTATCTGAAATTTGTCCGATTGCATCAGCAGTAATGGTACTTCCACCTAATCTTATGGACTTGGTTGTACCTGATTTGAATACGCTAAACATTTTATTAGCAATAATTAATCTTCCATCTGATGTCTTAATCTGGATATCATATCTTCCCGGTTCAATTGTACCCTTTAATGTGGCTGTTAATGTAGTCTTACTTTCCACTTTAATATCCGTAAGCGGAATTTTACCTACGGAAATATTCATTCCCTCTTCAAAGCCACCACCTGTAATCGTAACACTTATGCCATTTGTTACATCTTTTATACAGGTTGTACCTGGAGTAATTGACGATATTCCCAATGTATTTTCATCGATTTTCTCAATTGAATCTTTGTTACCTTCATCAGATGGTTTGTTTTCTTCCTTAATATAATAATCTTTGTTATCAGATGTACTGTATTCATCAATTGATACCATAAGATTTCTTGGATCTGTTTCCACATTTTTCTCTACCGTATATTCTATACAGTAATTATTCACTATGTATTTCTGTAATGTCAGGTAAATGTCCGATAATTCTGACGAACTTGATGCTTTAATGAATTTACCACCTGTCTTATCAGCAATGTCTTTCATATATTCCTCATCAGCATCACCAAATGCTACGGTATATACAGCAATCCCTTCATCGACTGCGTTCTGTATCGCTTCCGGCATGGCAGCCGTATTTCCGTCCTGACCATCAGACATAAGTATTATAGCTCTGCTTCCTGTTTCATCTTTTATTTCATCAATTCCGGCATTAAGTCCACCAGCAATATTAGTTCCTCCGTCACTTTCTATGCTGTTAATTGCACGTTTAAGTCTTTCATGTGAATCTGTAAGTTTCTGCACATTTTCAGCACCATCAGCATATGCTATTATTGAAATCTTTTCATTTTCTTTTTCCATATAATTTACTGCTTCAACGGCAGCCATCTTAGCATTATCTATTGGTGAACCTAACATGCTTCCACTCTTATCCATCACTATCGCAATGCTTACTTTACTGCTTGATTTATCGCTTAATATTTTAAAATTATCTATTTCATATAAAGTATCTATTAATGTAAAATCGTTTTCTTTAAAATCTGATGCTAACTCATTTTTGCCCTCTTTGTCACCATTTATATTTACATATGCCTTTATCTTAGGATATTCTGATTTATCAATTCTGCTGATATGTATATTAAGCTTATCATATTTAAGTGTATTAGTAACATAAGAATTGAATGTCCCATTAATTGTACTCTCATCAGACGGAACAACTCCATTTGTCTGTGCATCAATAAGTGCATCTACGGCAGCATTTAATTCTGAATTATATTCATCTGTCGTTAACTTATTATATTGCTCAACTACTTCATCAAGTGCCTCTTTTATGGCTGAATTATCTGAAATATCTACACTGTTATCTATTACCTCGTATAAATATTTATTAGCAGTCTCTCTGTCTCCTATAATCAGATACAGTTTGGCAAGCTGCAGATTATACATTCCTGTTTCATCACCATTCTTAGGTCTTTTTGCAAGAATATAATTAATTGCCCTTTTTACGTCCACATAATTTGCTTCTGTATACAAATCATTTGCTTCTGATAACAGCTTATCTATCTGCGCTTGAATTTCATCTGTAATATTATCATTATATTCTTCTAATTTCTTCGCCTGCTCGTGTTTTCTCTCAGCCTTTTCTATTAATTTTCTAACCTCGGAATCTACAGATTTATTATCTATATCATTACCAGTACCATTGTCTGTTGCATAATCTGACCTGTCATCTGGTGAATTATTAATACCGTCACCACTTGTCATTACATTATCAGTATTTAACTGTGCTTTAGAATATGCCTCCTGCGCAATAACGTCAGTATATATAACATAGTTCTCTTCATTTCTATATTTATTAATAAGCTTGTCAGCTGCTTTCTTAGCTGCCTCATAATCTTTTATATATATATAATATTTACAATAAAGTCTTAATACATCCTCACTTTCACCATATTCACTCTCTATATCTTTCAAATCATTTTCAGTAATTTCAGAAATATCCTGACCATACAATTTATTATCCATTTCATAGTCCTGTATATAATCCTGAAGCTGTTTGTCTGAGAATTTCATCTCATTCATATAATCCTTAGCTATTTCTATAGCTTCTTCAGTCTTTTCAGTTTTAACATTATATGAGCCTGAAGCAGTATATTGTATCTGTGTTTCCTCTAAATCAGCAAGATAATCCTTATAATCCGTATATTTTTCTTCTGATTCTCCAACCAGGCCTATCTCTTCCTTACAAATTTGTTGAACTTTTTTAACATATTTCTTATCAATATCTTTAAGTTCGCCACTTTCTAAAAGTCTTTCTGATTTAAAATATCCCTGTATATAATCCTGCTCTATTAATGATGATATAACACCTAAAACCTCTGCTTTAACGCCATACTCGCCACCAACTGTAGCAAGTTTTACCTCCGCACTTGATATATTTCCATCTATAAGATAATTATATGCCACAAATAAATCTGAAGCATCCGACTTATCTTTCCTAACTGTATTCAAAATACCCATCGTCACTGAACCGATGGTTAATATAATAATTGTTGACATTAATATCCATTCAAATGCTTTTCGTCTTATTCTCAGGAATATATGCCCTAGTATATCAATTATCAGAAATATTCCAAAAACTATTGCCAGATTCCAATACATTCTTTTTCTCCTTTGATTCGTTTAATATATTTTTTTAACCTAAAAATGGAATTAAGGTAATATGTTCCCTTAATCCCATAATTATCAGGATTTCATATTATCATATATGTTTTATCTATGTCAAATTATTTAGTTAAACTCTATATTTTTATTTAAAACTATATATTTCATTCTTATTTTTAATTGGCAGCTGGATAATTGTCTGAAAACCTTCACCTTCTTTTGTATTAAACTTTACATTGCCTCCAACTTCCTCTGTTCTCTCAATTATTCCACCTAATCCTCTTCCAATAACGAGTTTATCGCAACCCTTTCCATTATCAAATACGAACATATCTATCTCATCTTTTTGGAATCTAAGTATTACATCCATCTTATCTGCACTACTATACTTAAGAGTATTCGTAATTATTTCTTTAAGATTTTGATACAGATTTCTTGATAAATATGCATACTTTTTACCATCATTTCCCTGTATCGTCACTTCAATTTTCATCGTGGTAATTGTCTCACATAATTGTACAACGCTTTCTGATACAAGGCTATTACTGTTTATCGGTTCAAAGTTATTGATTGCTAATCTTAACTCTTTAATACTATTTGATGCTATATTATCTGCCTTTGCTAAATTGTTTTTTATCTCTTCTGATTCGGTATCATAATTATGTAAATCTAATATTGATAAATTTATTAACGAACGAATCATTGTAAGGTCATGTCCCAGACTATCATGAATTACCTGAACCATTCGATTTCTCTCTTTTTCTATCTGCCTTTGCTGTTTATATATTATTAAATTCTTCTGCTGCTGTTTTAAATCATAATATTTACTTATATTATGTATTATATATGATGTTCCTACTATATCATCTGCCCCATTTTTATATACATTCTTTTTAATATGATATTTTCTGTTCTTATTATCAATGTATATAGTCTCATAATTATCGTTCAAATCACTTCTTTGATTATCATTCATATTTTCTAATATTTCCGTCAAAATATCTTCTCTGGCTGAATCAATATCGAATATTGTCTTAAAACTTTCATTATAATATATCGGCAGATTATTATTATCTAATATAAATATTCCATCTTCCGTATTTTGAATAAAATCATTAAGTATATAATCCTTAATATTAAAAATGTTTAACTTAAAAGTTACAAGTAATACAAACATACATGTTATACTGAAACCAATTGGTGTTAAATCAAATTTTAAATCTTTAAAAATATTTTGATATATATAATTACATATTAATGGAATGATAACCGAAAATGATAGTACAATCTTTACTTTAGTTCCATTTTTAATATTCGAAAAATTTCTCCATATAATGATAATCCCTGATATTACACATAAATAATCAAAGATTATATTTATATAAAACAATTTGCCATATATAATATTATCCATTGTAAATCTCTTGTAATATAGACTATGATACTTATTTGTGCATATTACACCATACATCATTAACGAAATAACTACTAATATATCTGCTATTCTGTTCTTTTTCTCCTTAAATACAAATATAAACTTAATCCAGCTGCTTCCTATCAGACATATCCCAAAATTACCTATTAAATAAGCCATTTTTAATTGTATTTCATCTGTTGCAATAAATATTAGTATCTGAGATACAAACCATAACTGAACACATCCTAATGATGCCACAAACCATTTTATTTCTCTTCTGGTTCTTCCGTATCTTATTAAATAATTACTGCAATTAAACAATATTCCAAATGACACAATATAAATAGTCGACAAAATAATCTTATACATTTTCTTCCTCATCTAAAAACAATAGTATCTTACATCAAAACCATTACATTATATCCAGACCATTCTTAATAGCAAAAACCGCCAGACTCGTTCTGTCTTTTAATTCCAGCTTAGTAAGTAATTTTGATATATTATTTCTTACAGTTCCTTCAGCCAGATACATTTTTTCGGCAATTTCTCTGTTATCATATCCTGAAGCAATACATTGTATTAATTCAAGCTCTCTCTTACCAAATTTATATGATGTATTATTAAAATTATTATTATGTGTTACTCTTACATTCATCTTCTTATATACATCATTACAAAATACATTTATACCATTATAAACACTTACGATGGAATTTATTATTACATCATCCGTCATCTCTTTTAACAGATAACCATCAGCACCACTTGAAATGGCAGCATTAATGGTTTTAAAATCATCAAAGGTTGTTAAAACAAGAATCTTTATATCCTGAAAATGCTTCTTTATTAATTCAATTCCATAAGCACCATCATATCCCGGCATATACATATCCATAAGAACTACATCAACCTCAGTATTTATACATAATTCATAAGCCTCTTTCCCATTATTGGCACAACCTACAACACTAATTAAAGGGGAATTATCTAATATTGTCTTTAGACCTTTTCTTAGAATCTGTATATCATCCGCAATTACTACATTAATTATATCAATCACCTCATTCGACATTATAGTGTATATTTTAACAAATGTACGAATAATTTAAAAGCATTATTTATGAATTATGGTAAATCGTTACATTTGTAATTAAAAAATAATTACTTATGACATCTTACAAAACGACTAGACAAAGATATAATTAAGAAAAACAATTAGATGGAGGATTATTATGAATATAAGAAAAAGAAATGGGTTTATTGGTTTGCTTTTTATGATACTTTCATGTGTTTTATCAGGCTATATCGTAGTATGTAATAACACAATATTATCCAGTGATGTGTTATGGGTAATGTTATTTATATGTATTACTGTAATGATTGGCTTTTTTGTGGCTGCTATATTTAAAGTAAAAAATACAAAATTATACATAATAGGTGAATTATTACTTATTATGCAAGGAATGTATATCGGATATATGATAAATCACTCAGAACTTTCCATTAATTTTGAATACATATGGATTATTTATATAGCTGTATTTATTTGTTCAATAACATTTATGTGTTTAGGATTAAAAAAGGGATTAAGGTAATGTATTCCCTTAATCCCATAATTATCTAAATTATTTTGTACCAAATATTCTGTCGCCTGCATCACCAAGTCCAGGACAAATATAAGCATCTTCATTTAAACATCTGTCTAACTGACCTACATATAACTGGATATCAGGATGTGCTGTCATTAATCTGTCAATTCCCTCTGGTGCGGCAATTATTGACATAAACTTTATCTTCTTTCCGCCATGCTGTTTTATGAAATTAACTGCGGCAACTGCTGAACCACCTGTTGCAAGCATAGGATCTGTTACAACGATTACTCTCTCTTCAATTGGAGTTGGAAGCTTACAATAATATTCCTCCGGCTCATGAGTTTCTTCATTTCTGCATAAACCAATATGACCTACTTTTGCACTTGGTGTAAGTGCAAGTATTCCACCCACCATACCAAGACCAGCTCTAAGAATAGGTACAACTGCAAGTTTTCGTCCTGCTATCATTGGTGTCGTACACTTTTCAATAGGAGTTTCAATCTCTACATCTTCTGTTGGAAGATCTCTAAGTGCTTCATATCCCATAAGCATAGCGATTTCTTCTATTATAGTTCTGAATTCGTTAGTTCCTGTATTCTTATCCCTAAGCATTGAAATCTTATGCTTAATTAATGGATGGTCTAAAATAGTTACATTCTCATAGTTTTTGTACATACCTTTTACCTCATTTCTATATTTTCTATTCTTTAAATTCGTAATCTTTTCCCGGAAGAATTGCATTTAATAATATACCTGCTATTGCCGCAATTGCAAGACCTGATAATGTAATTGCCACACCTGCAACATTGAATGTAATACCTGATGAAATAACTGATTCACCTGCTGCATTATATACTGACTGGTATTCTATGCCAAGTGATGTTACTAATATTACCGCTGCAATAATAAGATTTCTGCTCTTTGTAAAATCTACGGCATTTTCTACTACGTTTCTTACACCAATTGAGGAAATCATTCCATATAAGATTAATGACACACCACCAATAATTGCTGATGGAATAACCTGAATTACAGCTGCAAATTTTGGTGAGAATGATAAAATAACTGCAAAAAGTGCTGCGATTCTCATAACAACCGGATCATATACTCTGGTTAATGCAAGTACACCTGTATTTTCACCATATGTTGTATTAGCCGGTCCACCAAATGCCGCAGATAAACTTGTTGCAAGACCATCACCTAAAAGGGTTCTGTGAAGTCCCGGATCAGCAATATAATTCTTACCTGTTGTTGCTCCGATTGCTGATATATCACCGATATGTTCCATCATTGTTGCCAATGCAATTGGTACAACTGCTACAATTGCACTTACATCAAATTTCATAAATTCACTTGTTTTTAATGGAAGTCCAACCCATGCAGCATTCTTAATTGTTGCATAATCAATTGTTCCATGTCCATATTTAGCAAGAATAATTGCTATTACATATGTTCCAACTACTCCAAGCATAATTGGAATAATCTTAACCATTCCTTTACCCCATATGTTACATACGATAACAATGACTATTGCTATAATTGCAAGAAGCCAGTCTGTTTTACAGTTATTTATAGCTGATGGTGCAAGTATAAGACCTATAGCTATAATAATTGGTCCTGTTACAACAGGTGGGAAAAATTTCATTACCTTTTTCGCTCCAAATACCTTAACCAATGCGGCTACCACTACATACACAAGTCCAGCTACAAATACACCACCACAGGCATATGGTAATGCATTAACGCCCTCGCCAAAGTCCATTGCCTTAACGGCTGAATATCCACCAAGAAATGCAAAAGAAGAGCCTAAAAATGCAGGTACTTTTCCCTTTGTTATTAAATGAAACAATAAAGTTCCAAGTCCTGCCATTAATAATGTTGTTGAAATTGATAAGCCTGTCAGTATTGGAACTAATACTGTTGCACCAAACATTGCAAATGTATGCTGGATACCCAATAATAATGTCTTAGGAATACCTAACTGTTTGACATCATAGATTGCTCCATCTGACGGATTTTCTGACTGAACGCCAAGTTCCTTCATTTTCTATCCTCCTGAATTGTTATTTTGCAGTAATATAAAAAACGATTACACACACTTCTTTATATTATACAAAATTCAGTTGAAAATATCTATATCTATTTTATTATAATAGCCATTATTGCAAGAGAAAGCGTCGCAAATGGCTTAAACGTTACAAAAATTATAAAATTGACAAAGGGCTTAAATGGTGCAAAAGACTTTTTAACCTTTATAATAATAAAATATATGACACACCCGATTAATGAAATATGAGAGCATATGTCATAGACGAACTTCCCAGCTTTACTAATCATCTAAAAAGTTTAAAAAATCATTCTGAGATAATGGTTTTGAATAATAATATCCCTGCAGATATTCACAACCGATATCCTCTAATTTTGCAGCCTGTTCAGCGTTTTCAATCCCTTCTGCCACAATATGGAACCCTAACTTTCTAATCATTTTTACACTACTATCTAGTGCAATTCCTGCTTTATCATTTTTGAATGATGACCATACTATAGTCTTATCCATTTTGATAAGATGAAATGGAAGATTTATCAGATAATTAATATTTGAATATCCTGTACCATAATCGTCTAACGAGAACTGTACACCACCTTCAACTAATTTTCTCATATTAATATCTAACATCTGAGGTGAATTAACTGTGGCTGTCTCTGTTATCTCTAAATTAATCTGTCCCGGATGGAGTCCATATTTTTCAATCTTATCAGAAACCCTTTTAGCCATATCGTGTTTCATACATTCAATAACAGACACATTTACTTCTATATACTCTATTCCTTTTTTGCTTAATTCATTTTCTTTTGCGAATCTACATACTTCATCTAATACGAAATCATCAATTCTTATAATTGAACCATCTTCCTCTGCAATCGGTATAAATTCTTCCGGTGAAATAAATCCTAATTCCTCATCCTTAAGTCTTACTAATGCCTCTGCTGAATTTATTTTCTTATTCTTCGTCGAATAAATAGGCTGAAAATACACTTCAAATGATTTATTCTTAATGGCTTTATGTATTGCTAATTTAACCTTACTTTTTCTTCTTCCATTATAATATTCATTATCTCCTGCAATTATTACTCTGTTTTCCTTGCCATGATCTTCCTTAGCAAAATAATTAGTACAGGTAAATAGTTCTTCTAATTCTGATACATCCTCAGGATAGCGGATAAGGCAAATGTCCATTATTACAGGTATTTCCACATTTCCAACCATCCACAGTCTGTCACAATCTTTAAATATTTCTTCTGCTAAGTCCTTCATTTGCTCATATGTATTTACATTAGATACAATGTAAAACATATAGTCAGACACTCTATATATCTTCATATCTTTTGTCTTAGAATTAAGGTAATCTGCTAAATTAATCTCAAAATCACTCATACAGTCTTTACCAAATATTTTCTCAAGATATTCATAATCCTCAATGCTTACTGAAATTACACTGAATGGAATCTTTGATGCAATAAACACTTTTGCCCGGTCCATAAATGCTTTACGATTAAATGTACCCACTCTTCCGTCTATCAGATCATCAGGTTTCTGTACATTAAAGTACAACACTAAGAAACATATCGCCTCGCCAAAACTTTCTACAAGATATCTCGGATTAACACATTGGATAATTACTGATAATATAGTTACTATTGCAAAAAATTCTATATTATATAATTTGTATTTTTCTATGATTTTATCAAATCTTCTAATATAAAATATGGCAAATACAATGTAAAATATGCTTATGGCATATATGACTCCAATTAGTTTTCCTCTTACAAACCCATTCACTTTATCAATTTTAAAAATAACATTTGTGAATGTATTAATAGCTAACAACACAAGTCCAAACACAGACGGTATTGTAATTACTACCCATAACTTACGATTTCTTCTGTAACAACTTTCAGCACTTTCGAGATTATATAAACAATACATTATTATCATAAGCATCTTAAATATAAAATATATATACTCTAAAATATATATATACCATATACTATATTTCTCAATATGATTTATAAAATATCCCGATAACAAATCTGTAATTGATGTAACAAGAAGATATACCAGCATACTCACGTAGATTTTAAACTGTAAATCATGTTTTATTCTTCCCATAATGCAGGCAGCAAGGATAATACATGTTAATATTATTGCACATACTTCATATTCTAAAATATACACACTTACCACCTGCTTTCCTTTTCATATTTTCTACATACATATATCTTCAATAATTGCTGATGTTACTTTAACTATATCTTCTGGTGCCAGAACAAGTTGTGTTCCTATTCGTCCACCACTTATAATCACTTTGTCATAATTCATTATGCTATTATGCAACACTGTCTTATACTGCTTCTTCATACCAATAGGTGTACAACCACCTCTTACATATCCTGTCACTTTATTAATATCCTTAACATGTAACATTTCCACATTCTTCTCGCCGACCACTTTAGCCGCTTTCTTTAAATCAAGTTCTTTATCTATAGGAATTACAAACACAAAATAATTACTGCTTTTTCCTACTGCCACTAAAGTCTTAAATGACTCATCATAATTCTGTCCAAGTCTGTCGGCAATATCTGTTCCACTTATAAATTCATCACATTCATAAGTATTTATATCATATTTAATTTTATTTCTATCTAAAATACGCATCGCATTTGTTTTCAATTCTTTACCCATTGTAAGTCGCTTCCTTTGATGTCATTTATTTTGTTCTATTTTAATATTCTCAGTCCCATCGCTATTACATCTGATGTTTCCATTACAATTAAAATAATACTTTACATTTAATTTTTCTAATTCATATATCAGACTTGTCGATACTTTACTTTCTGATTCACATGTAATTATTGCATATTCAGGGTCTACCTCGTCTATAAACTGTATGGTATTATCCTCTAATCTACCATGATGAGGTACTTTTAAAACATCTGCCTTAATCATTGAATCACATAACAACTCTGATATTCTCTCATCTTCAATATCTCCCGTAAATAAAAAACTATCATTATTATTCACTATCTTTGTAACTAGTGAATTGTTATTATCATCTTCATTAAAAGTTTCTTTCGCAGGATAGATATCCATTATAATTCCGTCAAATTCTATTCTGATATTATCTGTTACATAGCTTATTAGATTTAACTTATTCCATTTATCCAGTTTGTCCATAAATTTCTGATAAATACTTCCTGTACCATCATATTTAGGCATATAGATAACATTTACATCGAAGTTCTTAACTATATCTTTCGCCCCGCCTATGTGGTCTTTATCATAGTGAGTAATTATCATTCCATCTAATTTCTTTATATTTTTGCTCTTAAGAAATGCAGTAACCTCATCTGCTGTTTCTTCGTATCCTGTGTCTATCAGATATGTGTGCGTTTTAGATTGAATCAACATACAATCACCCTTGCCCACATTCAGATAATCAACAACCAGGTAATTATTTTTAGTTATGTTTGCGCCTGTACCTGTAATTTTTTCTTTTTCTCTGCTACATAATAGCAAAAATATACATAAACAGATGCATAATAATGTTGTTAGAAAAAATCTTATGTATTTAAATTCCGTACTGGTTTTTCTTCTATATAAAAACATTATTATCATCTCCATTTTAGTGTTATATTCACTACTTTAAATATTGTGAAACATCGCACCTTAATTTATTTTCTTTTTAAATTTGCATACTGCCCTTTAATCATCATATAAAGTTCATGACCTTTTTCTTGTCCTAATCTGCTTACAAGCATTCTGTAGAAGTGCTGTTTCCCTGTTGATTTACCAATGGTTTCAACTAATACAGGAATATCTTCTTCATACTTATCACCTATAATATTCTTAATATCATCTGTTATATTTAATTTTACTTCTGCTGCAAAAATCTTATTTTTTGATGTAGGATTTTGGATATTCAGATTTGGTTTCTTATCTATAGTGTTGTTTACTTCAGTTTTAACTTTTTCTGTTTTTACTTCTTCAGTTTTTACTTCTGTATTCAGATTATAAGAGCTATTATTATTACCTGTATTATCCTGTCTGTTCATATCATATGAATTGTTATGATTATCAGTATTGCCTTGTCTGTTCATATCATATGAATTGTTATAATTATCAGTATTGCCTTGTCTGTTCATATCATATGAATTATTATAATTACCATTATATCTTGGTCTGTTCATATTATATGAATTATTGTAATTACCATTATATCTTGGTCTGTTTGTACCATATGAATTATTGTAATTACCATTATATCTTGGTCTGTTCGTACCATATGAATTATTTGAATTACCGGCAAATTTAGGTCTGTTTAAACTATAAGAATTGTTCTGATAATTGCCATATGATCTGTAATCACCTGTTTTATATTCAACAAATCTTCCCGGTACAGACTGATTATCTTTAATAGTCTGTTTATCCTCCGGATATCTTCTGCCATATCCTTTATCATATCCTCTGTCTGAATGTCTCTCATATGATTGTGTCTCTCCTTCGGCAGAGTTTCTGTTATTAGAAGACTGTTTTACAAGTCCCTGAGGTTCAGTTTCTGTTGAACTATCATTATTGTCGTTATCATTGCTATTACTATTCTGCATAAATGGAGATTTTCTCATATCTATTTTCTCAATGAATTTACCTGTAAGACCATCATCAAATTCATCGCTTGTGCTGCTCTCCACATCAGAAGTAGCAATACTCTTACAAAGTCTGATATTGCAATTGCAAAGCTCCTGATTCTCCTCCCAGAAACTTGTTGCACAAAGAAATCCTTTATCCTGACTGATTATAACTATATTCTTATAGCTATTCTCCATAACCAGATATCCAAGATATGTTGATAACTGGAAGTCTAATGAATTTCTTCCACCTCTAAGTATTCTGAAAGTTTCAATCTCAGCTTTACTCTTGCTAAGTAACATATGTACATCAAAAGTTATTGCATCTGCGTTTTTACTGTAAAAAATAACTACTTTGTCACCCTCACTAAGCTCTTCAACGCCTCTAAGTCCTCCTGAACGAACATTTTCAAAATCCACTAAATATACTGTCATTAATAAATTCCTCTCTATTCTACTAATGCAGGTACTTTGCGCAAATCATAACTATATATATTATAGCAGACTTGATTATTACAAGCAATACAAAGTAATAAATATTCGCATCAGCACATTAGTATATTATTAATAAAGTCTTAATTAATATGCTCAATCAATGTTTCATTACTATTATAAATACTATATAAATACTAAAATATCAGTTCCCTACTTTTTCTCTCTTTGCGACCTTTCCATGATTTATATCATATATTTCATCACATAATGTCTGAATATCCTCATTATTATGACTAACTAAAAGAATAGTTTTACCTTCTTTTCGAAGTTCTTTTAATATTCCTCTCATATCTTCGACACCCTCATTATCCAGACCATTCATTGGTTCATCTAATATATAAATATCTGGTTTCTCCATCATTGCCTGGGCAAGTCCCAGTCTTTGTCTCATTCCAAGGCTATATTTTCTTACAAGTTTATTTTCTGCACCCTCTAATCCTACTTTCTTCATTATTTCAAGTATTTCTTCTTTCCCAATTTTCTTTCTTAAATTAGCAAGTATTTTCAGATTTCTATATCCACTGTAATAAGGTATAAAACCCGGTGTCTCAATAATAATTCCCACATTTTGTGGAAAATCGACATCTTTACCAATCTTCTTTTCATCAACGTATATGTCACCTGATGTAGGTTTTACAAATCCACATATGCATTTCATAAGCATAGTTTTACCAGAACCATTTCTTCCGACAAGTCCATGAATTTTGCCCTGTTCTAGTTTAATATTTACATCTGAAAGTATCGTATCTTTCTTAATTGTTAATCCTAAGTTGTTAATCTGAATTGCATAATCTTTCTTTTCCTGACTCATACACTAATCCTCCATTCCGCAGACGTTTACGTCGAAGGAATTGCGAGCAAAATTTCAAATTTTGCTCTGCGATAATAGCTAAAGGTGACGTCTGCGACACCTTTAGCTGTGTGAAAAATCTACATATCAATTTAATTTTTCACACTAATCCTCCATATCTGTTATCTTTGCAAAATCGTATCTTTTTACAGTTACCAAACTTACTGCAAACAGTACTATTAACAGTACTATAAAATAAATATATGAATATGAAATTTTAAATTTCTGTATTCTCAAAACATCATCAAAGTGCAGCCATGCAATTGAATGTGCCGACGGAAATACCCATTGTATTTTACTCTTTAGTCCACACAATGCACTTCCTACTCCTATAATTGTATAACTTATAAGAATTCCCATCATTCTTTTGCCAACCGAAAAGCTTACTAATAACATAAGTTCCATAACCATAAGATATAGCATTAATAACGTTATGGTTAAAATAATAGTCTGAACCGGTGTCATATTGTTATACAGCTTTCCATTTACAAGCATCGGAATCCTTGCCATCTTTTCGTTCGGAAATGCTTTTGTATATGATGTAATTACATTACTCCACATATTTTTACCAAACGAATGTCTTACAACAAGTGTTACAGAAATAACTAATATACTCATTAAATATGAACCTGCCGCCATTATTCCGAACAACAATTGTCCAAACATCCAGTTATTCTTGCCGACTCTTGAAATGTAAAACATTGTATTACCATCTGTTTTAGGAAAATCACTTACAAGTACAATGAATACAGCCGGAATAACCATTATTAATAATGAGGAATTAGTCATCGCAATAAATGGTTCAAATACCATAAGCATTTCTCCCATTTTATGAGCTGCCTTTAACATTTCCTGAATAATGTAATCATATAAAAACACATATAATATCATAAAAATAAGAATTCTCGGATTACATATCCATTTAATGTATTCTGTCTGTGCAACATTTCTAATCATATGAAAGGATAATCCTGACTTATTCTTCTCCACAATCACACTTCCTTCCTATATAGATTCTGCATAAGACCATAATTAATATTGTTATACTTCCAAAAATAATTAACTCTTCTTTCATATCTACAATATATACTTCTTCTATATTGGTCACTAATGCATTATAGAGTTTTGGATATTTACCCTTTTGGACAAATTTTTCAAACAGATAGTTCAACATAAACGGAATCGATATTACTATGTATTTGTTCCTGTTTATCATTGATATTCCAAATGCACAGATAACCGATACTGCACCATATATAAACATTCTTATGAATTTCATTATTATAAGTGCATTTATACCTATTTGTTTATATAACATTGAAGTTAATCCACTTTTATTTTGCAAAAAATCATTTTCAATCCGTATGCTCATCCCGGTTCCTTTTGGAAATATAAAATATATGATAAGACAAAATATAATATATCCTAACAGCACTATCAAGCCTCCTGAAAACATTGCCGCCATATATTTTCCTGTTATGTATCTGGTTTTTCCGACTCTGCTTATTTCAAACCTTGTAATGCTGTTCTTCTTTTCACCGCATACTCCTATTATGAAAGGAATAGCAACAATTATTGGTACAAACATTTCTAAATATCCCGGAACACCTGTTATCATAATGTCTCTTGCATGTAAATCACCAATACCTATGACTTCCTCTTTTTCATCATCAAGAGCCAGTCCAATAACGGTGTATTCCTCACCCGTCTCCGGTGATGTATATATATTTCCCAATAACAGCAATACAACAACTGCAGCAATTGCCAGATAAAAAACTTTATTTGTTAATATCTTCGTCAGTTCTTCTCTAAACATTTGACACCTCTTTCGTTTTATGTTTCCTAAAAATCTAATCATATATAATTTTCTCTATATTAATTTACAGCTTCATATTGTATTCTGCCTGTCTGCATATCAACATAAAAAATATAGTTTGAATCATCATTATCATTAATGCATTCCACTTTCCATGCAGGCTTGCCTTCCCAATTTTCAGTATTAAGTATATTTCCATCTAATGCATTTCTAAGATAAATCATCTCAATTGATTTAACCTCATATCTGGAATTACTTCCGATATTCTCTGATAATGCCTGTAAAGCACTATCAAGTGATACTATCTCTGTAATAGCCTTAGATGTCTTTATTAATTTATTGTAATTATTAGGATTACCTATGTATTCGTCAATGTCATCTGTATCCACCATAATTGCCTTAAAATCATCCGTTTTATGACTACTTATTACACCAACAGAATTTATAGTTCCTGTATTAAATATTAATCCTTCATAACATCTTGTTAAAGAGAATTCCAGACATATCTTTCCTTCTTCCACTTCAAATACTTCTACTTTTGCTACTTTCCTTTTAACGCCAGGCATACTATCATATGGAAGTCTGTTATTAAAATAATCTTCCGTAAAATCTATTGCCTGTTTTATTGTGATTGATTTTCCATCGAATAATGTGTAACTGTCATCTAAATTCTTATCATTTGGATAATATATCTCTATAGGCTCATAATCTTCTTCCGGATCTTCTGGAAAACCATTTTCTTTATTACGGAATGTAACTTCATATAATTTTCCTTTTATAAGAACAACATTAAATTCAGGAGTTATATGAATATATCTATTATCTCCTTTATCAGACCAAATTTTAGTGTATGCCAGACCTGGTAAATTATATTTTACCTCCTCCTTAGCCTTATAAGTTCCATTTTTAATCTTTTCTTTTAACTCATCATAAGTAATGTAGATATAACCATTTTCATCGGCAGTTAAAGTTGAAACATCTATAAGTTCCTCCGGATCCAGAGTATCCATATCAAAGTAATGTTCAATTACCTTAACCTCTTCCTCCAATATAGTTTCTTCATCCTTAATTCCTCTATACGGTTCCGTATTCTCCGTCTCTTTAATCTCATATAATTTATCCACACCTTCTTCTGCTAAATTTATTGCAACATCTTTACCATGTAAATTTTCATAATAACCTTCTTCTATCTTATTAATAGCCTCATCTTTCTTATCTCGTATTTCTGATAGTGTCAGATATTCTAAATCGTCATTTCTTTCAACCTGATTATAATAATTCGAATATGATATTTCTTTATTATTCTTTATAATATATCCACCTATGTATATGCCCCATAACAGAACTAATATGGTTGTAATTCCGGTTATAATGTATCTTTTCTTCATACTACTTTACCTCACATTGTATATATAATGAATGAGGTATGTAAAACTTCATACCTCATTCAAACTTATTTTTAGTCCAAACTTTTAAACCATATTTTAAGTATGGCTTATTGAACCATTTGTTGCTGCTGGTGTTGTAGCTGCATTTAAGTTAGCATATATATACACATTTTTATTACATGTTTCAACATAAACATTTACCGGAACATTTGTAACTGTGTAATATGATGCTCCCAACTTCGTACCAGCCGAAGTACCTCCTGTTATTTTGGTTGATACAGCTTTTGAACTTCTGTATGTGCATTTGGCAACATAATTTTTTTTATAATAATTTCCAAATTTACATAAACTAACCGGATTTTTTGTATAATCATCATTATTATATACATACCAGTCTCTTGTTTCACTTGCTGCATATGCATTTACCTTTGTTAATCCACCAACCATCAAAACAGCTAATAACATTCCACTAATTAATTTCTTATAAATTTTCTTCATACGTCTCCTACCTTTCGTTTTCATTTTTCTGATTATAATAGTTCATTAACTTCTCTGATACTTCAGGTTCACCCCACCAAGCCAAACATTCATCTCCAATAACGAATTTATCGCTTGTCTTTTTTGATGCATTGTTTAAGAGATTAATGATATTCTCTTTTATGTTCATCATAGATTTCACCTCCTTGTCCTGATATTTCTGAGCAATTACATTTTCCGACTCTGATTCAATTTATAATTGCATAAGTCAGAATTACTATAACTGCTTTGAATGAAAGTATTTACATTCAATACCTTTATATGATGATTAGAATATTATATGTACATCTTCTTCGTATTCTGTTCATCACACACTTACTAATAACATAAATTTTGTTGAAATTCTATAATTCGGACTCAATCTGCCCTGAACTGCAATTCTCATGCCCTGAACGACAACTTTTTTTATTTTTATAACTTTTATTTACCTCATACCATCAAAACAGCTAATAACATTTGCCTAATAATTTTTCATAAATCTTTTTCATAAGTAGCCTCCTTTTTCTTCACATCTCTAAACAGTTTTATGCACTCATACGCAATATTTTCCACTAATATAAGGATTAGTGACCAGCTTATAAGATTACTGTATTTCATCAAAATAATCTCTGATATCCAGATTAGTATAAAGCTGATTGTCACTTTAATTTTTAGCAGAATAATCTTCTTTTTATCCGTTATATGTCTTAATCTCGACTCAATTGGTGTATGAATTAAAACTGCCATATACGAAAATGCCTGTAATATAATACTTAGTTCTGATGATAGATATATTTTTTCTGACAGAAAAATTACACTATAGAAATATATAAAAGTAACTATAAAACACTGATATTCTTTCTTCATATGAATCCCACCTGAATACAGCCTTATTGCCTTTAGCACAATCATTGAAATAATCAACTCCTTAAGGCTTCCTCTTATAGCAAAAAATACTCCTATAAGTAATGTTTCTTCTACCTTACTAAGCAATATGCTAAGCCCAAATGATATTCTTTCGTAGTCAATATCAGTCATCTCTTTCGCATCTTTCGGTGCTTTAATTTTCCTTATATAGTTGTCCGTAATATGTCTGTTTATTCTATTCATCATATCCTTACTAATAACATAATTTTTTCTAAAATTCTATATTTTGACATCAATCTGCCCTGAACTGCAATTCTCATGCCCTGAACGACAACTTTTTAGGTTTGACCTGTCTTTCAAAATCGAATATACTATTGGTTAATCTTAATACATTATCAATTTTTTACATTATTGATTTTTAATATGGTTTCAGGGAGGTATTTTGCTTAATGGAAATGTTTACTGATATAATTTTTAACGAATTTAATATTATTATAGAAATCATCTGCTTTTGTTTATTAATTTCAAATATGGCAAAAGAACATATACATTTTAATATTTCTAAACTAATTTTATTTTCAATATCTTTTCAGTCATATGTACTAATTGAATATTTCACTAATACATTTATTTCAAGAATTTTTACTATTCCCTTTTTATTTCTGATTATATATGTAATATACAGGAAGAAATTTCTGCAAACGCTATATCTCGTTATTATTTCGTATTCAATGTTTGCTATATTAGGAGCATTTCTAATTGTCCCTTTTAGATTTCTGTTAACGGATATCTCTAATAATTCGACAATGATTTTCGGTAATATTGCTTCATTGATAATTACTTTAGCAGCAACTCATTTTCTTGATTTTAGTCCTGTTTACCAATTTATCCTAAAAAGAGATTTTTGGTTTAATGCTGTAATTCTTAATATTTTCATTGCTTTATTTGTTGTTATTACGGTTTCGAAGGTCGATTTAAAACTAACAATTGCTTATTATCCACTTATATTTTTCTATGTTGTTATAGCTGTACTTTTTAATATTGCTTTAATCAACTCAAAACATAAGATTATTGTCCAGGAGCAGATTATCAGACAATATAATGAATATTTACCCGTAATTGATAAATTAGTTGACCAGGTACGTGCCAGACAGCATCAATATAAAAATGACTTAAATGCACTTAATTCCCTTGCTCTTACATGCGATAATCCTGATGAACTAAAATCAGAGATTCTCAAAAATATCTCTGTTTTATCTAATGAAAATACTCCATATTTTCTATTGGATTTTAACCTTAAATTAATTGCCGGATTTATTTATACCGAACATCTTAAAGCAGTTGCTAAGCAAATTAATATTTCTTATAATATACATAACTTTAATATTATTACTATTGTACCCGAGTACGTTCTTGTCGAATTATTAGGTATATTAATTGATAACGCAATTGAAAATTCATATACTAATGATATAATTTATATAGATATTAACTGTAGTAATAATAAGCTTAATTTCTCAATATCTAATCCCGGACCAGCTGTTACTCCGGAGATTGTGAAAAATTTCTTTAAAAAGGGCTACACTACGAAAAATATGGATGTAAACTCTCATGGTTACGGACTATTTAACCTGAAAAATGCACTTGACGAATACAATGGAACAATAACTCTGGATAATGAAATTCTTGAACATAAACAATATATTAAATTTACTATTGTTGTATAATATCGATTTATCATATGTACTATACAACTATGAAATGGGGCTGAAATAATATCAATAGGATTATTTATTGCTTACTCATTTATATTAAAGATGCATTGTATTGAGGGAATGGAGATTAATATGAATATTTTAATAGTAGAAGATGATAATTTACAGGCAGAAGCATTGAAAATGATAATTTCAGAATATAATTCTTCATGGAATTTTTTCATTGCTAATGATACTATAATTGCTACTTCTTTATTTACAAATAATACGATAGATATATTTTTTCTTGATATTGAATTTACAAAAGAACCGGAAACTGATGGATTAATTCTTGCTGAATCAATACGAGCTAATCCTTTATATCAATCAACACCTATACTATTTATAACAGGGTATAAGGATAAAATATATAATGCCGTAAATACTATTCACTGCTTTGATTATATATTGAAACCATATTCAAAATCAGCTATTTTCAAAACACTTGATGACTTGTCTTCACCTAAGGCACCTTCTGCAAAATCCATTACTATTAAGGATTTTAATGGTGTTTATATTGTAATCTATTTTGAGAAGCTGATTTATGCAGAATCATATAATCATGGTGTTATGTTTCATACCATTGATGGTGATTTTCACTATATCCGCCACTGCATAGCTGATTTAACTGATATTTTAGATTCTTCCTTTTTACAAATCCATAAAAAATATATTGTTAACAAATCATTTATAACCAGCTATGACAAAACCACCCGATATCTACATATAAATGGTGTAGCACTACCTGTGGGTCGAGTCTATAAACCTAAAGTTGACTATTATATTGATGAAAGAATACAGAATTAATATATTGTATTTGTAATATATGAAATTTTTTTGAACTTTTTCATTTTTTTCACAAAAAGTACTTGCTTTTTTATTAATGTTAAGATATAATAAATTTTGCGTTAAAAAATGCGCTTCTAGCTCAGTTGGTAGAGCACCTGACTCTTAATCAGGGTGTCCAGGGTTCGAACCCCTGGAGGCGCACTAGAAGTACCAGTTTTGGAAGCACGACTTCCGGGGCAGGTGCTTTTTATTTATTATAGTAACGTATTAACGTGTTAAATTTTTTCCTCAAATGCCAATTTGAGGAACTTTTTTTATTCTTAGTTTTCCTTGTATTTTCAAGCATTTAAGTTAATTTTATATTGTATTTTCAGACCACGTATTACAGAAATCGTGGTCGATTTTTTTCGATTTAATTTATCCGGGATTTTAATTTGATTTGATAGTTAAAAATTCGATTTTAGAAATTTATTTCCCAAGTTTAGAATCAGGGTGTCAATTTTTTTGGAACGCTCAATCGCCGCGACCCCGTTCCGCAAGCTCCACTTCCGGGCGTAGGCTCTTGTAACAAAAAAAATTTATAGGCTAAAAGTTAGATAATGGCATAATGAAATATAATGAATGGGTAATCAAGGGGGATAGCAATATTGAACGCATCAAATGTACTGAATCACATCACACGCACCAACGGTATTGCTACCCCCTTTTCATATTATATTCTTACTGGATATGTCAAGGGTAAATGGCACGCGCAAAGCGCGCCCTTGACATATCTTTATTGGCTTCATAGTAAAAGAGCCATAGGGTCGCGCAAGCGCTGCACCCTATGGCTCTTCATGTATAAATTATTTTTTTAGATTTTTTTCTGAAATATCACAATCATTATAATATTCACAATATCTACATTTACATCTATTTAGATTTAATATAGTAACAAATCTGCAATAGATACTACTTATTATATTTTTCATCCAATTTCTCCCTAATGTATTATATTTTCATCTAATTTATAGTAATCATAATTAAGTAATTTGTTTGATGCTGCAAGATGAAGATAATGACGAGTTACATTATAATCAGAATGTCCGAGTATAATACGCAGCTGCTCTAAGTTACCTTTTTGCATTAAATATGAAGTAGCGAAAGTATGACGGAGCAAATGAGGATGTATGCGTTCAATTCCTGATTGCTTTTTTAATCTTCTAAACAAATTCTTGATAGTATCTGAAGTAATTCTTTTATCATCTGATTTAATTAACAAAGGTGTATTATTCAATAATCCAATATCGCTATACTCTCTATCTATCAAATATGCATTATAAAGATTTTTTATAACTGAAGATAAAGGTATGACACGCGATTTATTATATTTTGAATTATTTATATAAATTACATTTTTATCTATATCAATATCATTTACATTTAAGTTAATAACTTCACTTTTTCTTAATCCTGCATCAAGCATAAGATGTATAATTAACAAATTACGCAGACAAATAGGATTATGTTCATCTTTATTCTTAATATTTACAGAATTTATTACAACATCATCAATATTCATTACCTCTTCTGAACTAAGAGGAACAACTAAATTTTTATCTTCACGAGGTAACTTAACATTATACGTTATATCTTTCTCAATATATTCATTATCTAGCAACCAATGAGAAAATGCTTTGACTGCTCTGCAATAGGTTCTGATTGACGTATTTTTTATATTCCTTTTTCTTAATTCATAAATATATTTAATGTAAATGTCACGAGTAAGTTCCTGATCAGCGACATACTCTATAAATTTAGTTAGATTTTCTTCATAGTAAGTAATAGTTTTTTCTTCACAGTAAGACTTTTTTTCATTTATAAATTTGTTATATAATTCATTTAATTCATTCATATATTTCTCCTTCCTGGTCAACTAAATACCACATTTTTTCTCGCTCATCAGGTATTATTCCTTGCAAATCTTCCTGATTTAATAATTTTTTCTTCTTTGACTTATAGCGCTTCATCTGCTCAATATCATTATCATTCAATCTGATTAACGCAGCTGCACAATCATTAACTACATCATCATTATTAATTCCTTTCACATACAATGCATAAGTCATTGCGCTATTTAACATACGTTTCTTTATAACTTCTTTAGATAAATTTCGATTATATTCACGTACTAGCTTCATATATTTCGGAGTAGCAGCACAATCTATAATCTTACATTCTCGCAATCTCTTCCAAAATTCGCAATAATCGCAGCGAGATTTATTAGTATCATTATCACGTTTAACTAATCGAAGTGTTGAATGTGTCAAATACTCTGTTATTAAGATACGATTATCAAAGTAATCATATATACGTTTACACTCATTATATTTAGTATTATCTTTAAGCTCTTTCAAACAGTAACTTTTACTACTTTTTCTTGTTGTCTGATACTCAACATTTGTTATCAAAGTAATATCTGGTGTAAGATATTTTGCTAATTTAATAACTTCCTCGATAGAGCAGCTATCAGGATCATTCAATATCTTTTTTATCTTGTTCTTGAAATATTCATCTTGTCCATATTTTAAATAAAATTGTAATCGCACATATGGCATCTTAGTCCAGGAACGAATCTTATACATTTCTTCATAAAGAAATAAATCATATCTTGAAATTAAGTTGTTAAAATACCAAATCTTGAAAAACCAAGGCTTATAATTTTTCTCAACAACTTCTTTTGACTTTAAATAGATACGTACAAATACTTTATCTGAACGCTTGCCAAGCGCTATATAATCATTTTCATATTCATCACCAGGTTTAAATTGGTACCTATATTGAACAGCTTTAAATCTGCTAACCTGCATTGGAGCAAAGTTATCAATTCTAAAAAATCGGCTAGGATTTTGTAAGTAATTAGAGTGCCAGCAATAATCTACTCGATTTTCTTTCACTTCCAAAATATCAAAATCAAACATGCTGCATATACGTTTAACAAATTCATAACTTCTTTCAAATGCTTTAACAGGACCAACAGTCCATAATAAATAGCTTCTTATCTGTACTATAATTTCACTTGTTACACTTTCTCCCTTTTCTCCGGCAGGAACAAATTCAGCTACAAATATATCGAACTGCTCCGGATACTCAAGGCAATATTTATAAAAACCTCCAAACTTAAAAGGCATTATATTCAAATTATCCATATCCGGTAATTCAAATTGTATTATTTCTCCAAAGTCAAGATTTTCAAATCTTTTCATATAATGACGAAAATTTATAACTTTTCTATCTTTAGAAGTTCTTGTAAAATCATGATTTAACTTTACAGAGTAATAAAATGTATCTATATTATGTAAAAATTTATTATCTTTGCGATAAAACCAAAATTCATTGTCATTCATATCCATTTCTTTCTCTATTAATGATGCCAAAATAACAACTCCTTTCCGTTTATTTGTTTATTTTCTTTCTAAAACGTCGCTTATAATTAGCTCTATTATTCTCTGATTCTCCTAGAAGTCCTTGAGCTTCTAATACTTCTTTATCCGTTAATATCTTTCCAGCTTTTACATTATCTTTGAAATTCTCAACAACTGCGACTGTATCATATGCATTAAAATCTTTATCTTTAACAAATATAGCTTTACGTCGTCTAGGCTTAACTTTAGTTACATCTGATGTGTTCTCAATCGTCCAGGCATCATATATATCCCATTCAACCAGGCGCCACAACTTCTTACACTCAATGGCATCTGATGTAATCTGACGTACTAACGCATCTACGTGTGCGAATCGCTGCGCTGATCCAATCATCTGCATGCGATAATGACGACAAGTTAACATGACATTTAATAGCTCTGTCGAGAAATTCGTTTTATATTCTCTACTGTTAATCTGAGTTGACATCTCGTCCACAAGAACTACCCATATAGTCATTACATTTTCTTTGTCCTTATATTCAGATAATTTGATAATATCTGTAAGACTGTATAGCTGCACATATGGAACATCCTTTATTTCTACATTTGAAACAAGTACAATCTTTTGTATCTTCCATTTCTTTTCTTTAAAATCATAGATTTTCTTATTATTCCACTTTTTATATATCTTTCTTCCAAAATATGTACTTGATAAAGTTTTACCTTTTCCAAACAAGCCATTGAAAATCGTAAGTGTTCCAAACTTACGATATTCATTAAATCTTCTATATCTAAAATATAAAAATGTGTCTTTAATCATATAATAGATTGTTGCGAATGGATGAAATATAATAGCTCGAAAGTAAGGCGATATTATAAAAAGCATTACGAATATAAATAAATATATTATAGTCATCCTTTACCTCCTAGATTTTTTATAGCTATAAAAATTGAACTCATAACTATGATTATAAAAGTAAATAAAAATAATCCTACTAATATGCGCATCTCCGGAAGTGTTCCATTTATATCACCTGCGCTTGCTATCTGATTCATTAAATCGTTCATCTTTTACCTCCTGGATAAGTTATCAATACATTTATTAATTGCTGCTTTTATATCTTTCATAAATTGATATGTTAAATTTAAAGATAATATAAAAGCTATTAATCTTAAATAATCTATTTCATTCATAAATCCTCCATTCTTAAACGCACTTACGCGCGTTAAAGGTCGGGCTGCGTAAAGTAAAAAGCACTCCGTTCAGTCATTTCCTGTTCTACTGTGACTTCTCTCCGTAAAACTTTCCGCAGCTCCTCCCGGTGCGCAGACCACTAGATTTCTAAATTTGTTAATTTTGTTTAAGGCAGAAATTGCTTACTAATAACATTTTCAACAATTGCATATACAAATAATGAAGCTACTATAAACACTATTACTATTGCTAATGCATTATATAAGTACTCTAATTTCATATGTAATCTCTCCTTTTATTAAAATATCAAATATCTAATAATCTAACTAATATGATACATAATACAGTACCAACTATTAAAAACATTAATATATTAAATAATGATATATTATAATTAAAAATTTTCATTTGCTGATTTAAAACATTTATAATTGATTGGAATAAAAATTCTAATACTTCCATGTTTCAATTCCTCCTACAAAACAGCTTTTAAAAATGCAATACCAATGGTTGCAACAATTAATGCAGATAAAGCATATACAAAATGATCTGGTATGAATGAAAAAAAGTTACTAAAAAAAGCAGGAAATTCTTTTATATCATTTGATATTGATTTAAGTATTGATATAGCAGACGTTACATCATTAGATGAAGTATTGCCTGATACATTTGAACCATTATATGAATCACTATCAGTCACACGATTATTAGTTATATTTTTATCTTCAAAATTTCCTTTATCAAACTCTTTTCCATCTATTTCATATCCATTAAAATCCATTGAAGAACCTGATGAACCAGAACCATTTGAATTATCTAAATAAACATAGTTTGAATAATGCATTATTCCAGTAGATTCATCATAATATTTATTTCTAATCATAAAATCTAATTTAGTAACTGATGTTTCATACGGTTTAAAGCCTACTTGCTCTTTTATCTCTTCATCTGTTTGAGTTATTTTTTCTACATTAAAAGTAAATTTATTTTTATAATTATCTGTATCACTAAAAAAATGCCATTTACATTCATATTTAGTCCAATTCAAAGAATACCAATGTTTTTTTGCCTTTCCTTTTTCCTTAAAATATATTTCTGTTTTCCATCCATTTGTATTTAAATTATCAGATTGTTCCCAATATAAATAAAAAGTGCTATCTTTACCCATTTCAAATATACCTAAGTCAACTAACGATTTCTGTTTAATTTTAAAATTTAAGGGTACTTCTAAATCATAAAGTATATTTTTTGATGGCTCACCATCTTCCCAATTTCCACTATTTATATCAATAGTAGCTTGTGAAAATTCTCCAGTTTCGGCATATTGTCTTAAATACTTTAATATATCATCTTGAAATGTAGATACATTATTAAATTTTACATAATAGGCTATATCTGAAGTATGACAAACTTTAGTTTTTCCCGTATAATTTATCCCGCTAGGATTAATCACATTTTGAAACATATAAAAATTTTCGCCTGTACTATTTTTACCATTATTATCAACAACTAAATCATTACCTTGAGCAGATATAAGTGATACAGTATGAAAAATAAGATAATTTTTACCACCATCTGAATACTTACAACTGAAAAGAAAATTTGTTACTTTTATTTCAGAATTTGACTTAAAAGAAGTATAACCATAAGAAGATATATCAAGAGTAGAAGATACTCTTCCAGTTGGATTATCATTTGTAATTTTACCTTCATCCTCTATACGTATGGAAGGACCTTTTATATCTGATGTAGATATCTCATCTGCATATACATCAATTGATATATATAAAAGTGCCACAGTAGTTATTACAAATACTATTAAATTTACTATATATGATTTCAATTCATCACATCCTTTAATTTTGTTATGTATACCTAAAGAAAATAATTAATAAAAAAGCTCCAGGCGTCAACCTGAAGCTTGTTGACATATTTCTATGTCTAAATTATACCTCTGACTTTTGCAAAGACTCCACAACCTAAACCAAATAATGAAATACCAAGATAGTAATTAAACGGTTCAGTTTGTAATAATGGAACAACGTTTGATGTGAAGACTTTAACGACTTCTGTTAAACCAGCTGTTATAGCTTCTCCCATTTTTCTCATCCTCCTTTATTTCTGATATGTGATTTTATCTGGTTTTAATACCATTTGACCTTGTACATTACGCATTACATACTCTACTTTTGCCATACAAGGAATTCCTACTTTTTGGCTATCCTTGAAAAATTCAAAAGGCATTGAACATTTTAATGGCTGCAATCCTAATGTTCCAGATACACCATCTGAATTGATTTCCTCTTTTTTGTCAAATGTTGCGCAAGGATAATAATGAACGGTACATCCTTTTAACTCTTCGCCTTTGTCATTTGTAAAGCTATATGCCTTTACTGATAATACTGTTACTAATTCTTCCATAATTTACCTCTTCTTTCTCCTGGGCATCTCCACAGGTTACATATTTTAAATTTATAGTTAACTCTTATGAGTTAATTTCTTTAATCTCTATCTATATAATCACGAATATCCAAATCATTTACTTTAAAAAATATTTTACTAAATCAATTGAAACTACAGATAAATTATATTTATAAGATAAATAACTACTAAATATACACAGAGCTTCTATAAATTGACCAAAAACAAAATCTACTTTATCATCAGCAAATTGTATACAACGTTCAGCACATATATGAAATAAAAGTCTTAGAAAATCATCATTCATACAATTTTTAAGATAAAAATTTGTTAATTCTTCTTCAGTATTTAATCTTAATAATTTAACCATGTATAACCACCTTCTTCTGTTATAAATCTCTCTATATAGCCAGAAAATCCATATACATGACATTCCATAGTAAGATAATCTTCTACTACACCAATTAATACAAAATAAGAACGATAATATTTAATATCTCTACTTCTTATATACATTTTTAACTCACTTTTAGCTTTCTCATATGTTAATCTGACAAAAGCATATTTTGAATCAACATTTGTTAATAAATCATCAAAAAAAACTTTAAATTTTTCATAATTGTTAAACATTGTTTTACCTCCTTCGTTCGGGCGCTGCCACGACTACTATTTAATTTTTTTGACTGAGGTAATTAAGATTTGCCCATTAAAGCCAAATGAGTTATAATATTAAATTAAAGCAAAAATTTAATACTTACTTAATTACCTTGGTTCAATATTACGAAATATTTTTCGTTTTGTCAAGATAAAATCGAAAAGTTTTTCGAGAGAGGAGAAAAATGGAATTTTCAGAAAAATTAAACATACTAATAAAAGATTCAGGAAAAAACAGAACGCTAATAGCTAGAGAAATGGGAATATCAGAAGCAAATATTCGGTCTTGGATTAAAGGAAGTAGTCCAAATATCGAAATGTTAAAAAAATTATCGAAATATTTTTCGATAACAATTGACGAACTATTAGGAAATGATATTACATTTACAGAAGATGAAAAAAATTTAATTAAATACTATAGGACATTAGATAAAAACTCACAAAATGCTATGTTAACATTATTTAACATTAAGCAGCAACAAGATGAGGGAAAATCATTAATATCAAAGATTGGATAAGGAGATACAAAAAATGACAGAAACAGAAATTATATTATTATCTATTACATCATTTGCATTTTTAACTATTAACACTATATTTGGTATTCTTAGATATTACAAACTAAGAGATATTAAAGAACTATTAGAAAAAAATGATAAATAAACGGAGGTTATAGATATGGAAAAATTTATACAATCAGTAGGTGCTGGTATTATAGTAATTGTTATTTTAGCAATTATGATATTTATTTTATGGATTAGAAGTATGATTGCAAATGTTAATACTGATGTTAACACTAATAAGCTTAATAAACAGATTGCTAATTTACAAGATACGATTATTTCTCAAAATATGATGATTCAGGATATGAGAAATCAACTTAATATTATAATTAATTCAATGAATAATCATAATAATTAGTTATACCCTTTTCTCTTAATCAGGGTGTCCAGGGTTCGAACCCCTGGAGGCGCACTAGAAGTACCAGTTTTGGAAGCACGACTTCCGGGGCAGGTGCTTTTTTTGTGTTCACTGATTAAAATTTTCACTTATATTTTATGTTATATTATTTTTATGGAATAATCTCATTACAAGGTGATATAACTCCCTAACTTTATCATAAATTTATTTTGCAACCTTCCGTTTATATGTTATACTTTTATATATAATTTATTTTATATTTCAGGCATTTTTTACCATAGAAATGTAATGTCTGATATGGTATATATTTTGTTATATATATCTATATATTCAGTATTTATTATATAAATTTCAAATTTTAAAGTGGAGGTAAAAATGGATAAACACAAATTCGAGAAGAATAAGAAATATTACACCATTTCTATGTATGTTCTTATTACTTTTATAGTTGCTATTATAGCATTTAAACTTATATGGAACTGGGGTTCTACACTTCGGACAGTACACAAAATTCTTGATATGCTTTCACCATTTCTAATTGGCATTTTTATTGCTTACTTAATGAATCCTCTTGTTAAATTAATAGATGGCAAGTTATTTAAAAAAGTTTTCAGAATTAAATCCGATAAAATCCGAAAATTCATATCTATACTAATTTCATATGTCGTCGTTCTTGGAATAATCGGAATATGTATTTCTATTATTGTACCTGAGATATATTCGAGTCTTAAGAATATTTATGATGGTGTGCAGGGTTCTTATGACAAACTTGTTAATTTCCTTGATAAAACCAGTAAGGAACATCCAAACTGGGATATAGAATATATTACATCAGTTGTTAAAGATAACAGTTCAAAAATAATTGAATTTGTTCAGGGTTCTCTTGATACAATCCTGCCATTATTGTACAATACATCTATATCGGTTATTTCATGGGTTATTAACCTGATTATAGCAATTATGGTATCCTGCTATATGCTCATCGATAAGCAACGACTTCTTACTAATTGCAAGAAGGTAATATATGTTATTTTCAAGAAGTCACATGCTGATAAGATATTACAGACATTAAGCGAATGTAATAAAATCTTTGGAAACTTTATCATTGGTAAAACAATTGATTCAACCATAATAGGATTCCTGTGCTTTCTGTTTATGAACATTCTAGGTCTTAAATACTCAATGCTTATAAGCGTTATCGTAGGTATTACAAATATGATTCCATATTTCGGACCATTTATCGGTGCAGTTCCAGGAGTTCTTATATTACTTACCATTAATTGGAAATATGCTTTAATTTTCGGTGTACTGATACTTGCCTTACAGCAATTTGATGGCTTATATCTCGGTCCAAAGATACTTGGAGAAAGCACCGGTCTTCGTCCTGTCTGGATAATATTTGCCATAACTGTAGGCGGCTGGCTTGCCGGACCAATCGGAATGTTTCTAGGTGTTCCATGTGTTGCGGTAATCGCATTCCTTACAGACAGGGTAATAAGCCGAAAACTTACTGAAAAAAACATTGCTGTTGAAGATGTAACAGTCAAATAAATTATAATATGTGGATTGGAGAATAGTATGAAAGTTTTAAATGCAGATAATTTCGAAAATGAAGTTTTAGAATCAGATATGCCTGTAATTGTTGATTTTTATGCAGATTGGTGTATGCCTTGCAAGGTTATGGCACCTGTTGTAAATGAAATTGAGAAAAAATATATTAATTCAATTAAGATGGGCAAAATTAATATTGATGAAAATCCTATGGTCGCACTTGACTATCGTGTTTTATCAATACCAACACTTTTATTTATTAAAGACGGTAAAGTGTTAGGCAGACTTGAAGAAGCTGTTACTAAAAATGTGGTCGAAACTAAGATTAAAAAATACTTTAACATATAAAATATGCCTAAAAGTACAATAAGATGTTGAAAATTTAATCCGAAATATACCTAATTGGGAATTATAGAGTTATAGGCTGAAACAGAGATATAGAACAGAGTATTTGATGTCTAATCCCCATCCATCAAACGCTCTGTCCTATATCTCTAAGTTATAATTCTCAATTTTTACTATCTTTTATTCTTTATGGAAGCTTGATATCTATTATCCTAAATAATCTAAAATATTTTCTACTTTGGATTAAGTAAATTATATACTTCGTCCATCGACTTCTTAAAATTGCAGCAACACCTGTTGAACCATCTTTCATCAAAATGCCTGTGACAACATCTCCTTCTGCCACATCTTCTAATCTTACAAAAAAAACATTTTCTACCCATAATTTTCCCCTTTTCACAACTCCATATGTTTTCTAAAAAATATACTTAATAAAATTACCCTTAAAAATATATCTAATCTCTGTATTTTCCGAAAAAATTTAAGTATATCTATTTCATATGGTACCTATATCTTCCTATTATAATGTATTCATTTAATACTTTTTTGACATATGGCATATACACGTATGATATAGAATATAGAATGTCGCTTGCGACATTCTCCTCCGCAGTGCGATCCTCGCGGAGCGTTTTTTACTTACCATGACAATTTCAACGAAATTTCCTGGTAAGTAAAAAAGCAAGAGATTATTTTCTCGAAGCTACAAGCTTGCAGATAGGATTTCCAAGTCCTACGAACTTCTCCTCGTATTCAGTCATCACATTCCCCTTATAGATATCGGCTTCCTTATCACTATGGAGGTCAAATGTATATTCATCAATCTTAAATGTTGTTTCAGGTATTTCCTCTAAAGAGAAATCAAACAAGTCTCTGTTATCTGTCTTGAATTCCACTTTGCCATCAGGTTTTAATATTTCATCGTATCTGGCGAAAAACTGTCTAGATGTAAGTCGTCTCTTAGCATGTCTGTCCTTTGGCCATGGATCAGAGAAATTAAGATATATTCTGTCCACTTCTCCTTTTTCAAATGCATCACATATTTCTACTGCATCCATTCTGATGTATATGAGATTGTTAAGTTCTATGTCCTTTCTCTTCTCAATTGCTCTGATTAAAACACTTGAATACTTCTCAATTCCGATGTAATTGATATCCGGATTTTGTAATGCAAGCTCCGTTATAAACTTACCTTTACCCATACCGATTTCAATTCTTATCGGATTATCATTGCCAAACACTTCATTCCATTTTCCTTTATACTCTGCAAAATCATTTATGGTAAATTCACTTTCTGCTATCGCTTCTCTTGAACCTTTTACATTTCTTAATCTCACTAAATTATACCTGCTTTCTCTCGTTTCTGATATATTATTATATATACTAAAATGATACCTTATTATCTTTCAAAAAAAAAGTCCTTTTTTGAAAATTATCAATAAGCATATTTTCAAAATAGTGGTTGAAATTTTTATTTTAAAGGTGTATTATGCGTATAATTGGATTGAAAAAGGAGTGTGATTATACATGGAATATCAAGTTGAACAAGTTATTTCCGAATTATCCAAGATAGACAGTGCTTCTGAAAGCATACTTACTTCAGCAGATAAAGAGAAAGAAGATTATGCTAAGGAAATGTCTGAGAAAACAGAGTCTCTCGACAGAGAACTTGAAGAAAATGTTAAAAAACACATTGAAGAATTCAAAGTGAAACTTCAGGCAGACAATGACAAGATTCTCAAGCAGATGCGAGCAAACACAGAAAAAGATTTACAGAAACTAGACGATGCTTTTAAAACCAATCACACAAAGATGGCCGGGGATATTTTTGCCGAGCTTATAAAGGAGTGATTTGATGAGTAATCTATTAGCTTACAGTGGCCTTACAACTAAAGTTCGTGCAATGGAAAGCAATCTCATTACTCATGAAATGTTTACTGAAATGGCGGGACTGTCCTCAGTAACAGAAGTAGTTAATTATATTGGTAACCTAAAATCTTATAAAGACATCTTCAGTAGTGTTGACGTTAACGGATTGCATCGTGGTGACTTAGAACGCTACTTATTGTTATCCAGCTATAAAGATTTTGGTAAGCTTTATAATTTCGCCTCCGTCAAACAACGTAAATATTTAGAAATATATTTTATGAGATATGAAACACATATTTTAAAACAGGTATTTCGCGAACTGGCAGATAAACATAAGGTAATTATGGACTTATCTGTTATAAAGCCATATTTTGAACGTTTTTCTGATTTAGATCTTGATACCATATCGAAATCTACTTCAATAGACGAATGTATTTTAGCAATAAGTAATACACAATATGCAGCACCATTGAAGCATATACACGACTTGGGAAGTAATCCATCATTATTTGATTACGAGCTTGCATTAGATTTATTATATTTCGAGACAATGTGGAACAGTCGTGACAAATATCTGAAAGGAATTGACCATAAAGTCATAACCGAAGCCTATGGTTATAAGATAGACCTCTTAAATCTTCAATGGATATACAGAAGTAAAAAATATTATAATCTTAAACCTGCACAGATATATTCGATGCTCATACCTGTAAATTATAAATTAAGCAAAGCTCAGATAAAACAGCTTGTAAATGTGGATAACATAAGCGCTATGTCTGAAATGCTTAAATCAACTTACTATGGTAAAACATATAACGATAGTGAATTAAATGATAATTCATACGAAACTATGTATGAAACTTACCTGAATAAAATATATTCATTATCATTTAGAAACAATCCTTATTCTCTTGCATGTGTCAATACATATCTGCACCAAAAGAATCAGGAGATAGCAAAATTAATATCTCTTACCGAGTGTGTAAGGTATTCACTTCCGGTATCAGAGATAAACGATATATTGTATAATTCGGAGGTGAAATGAGTTGATTGAAAAGATGAAATTCGTCAGTATCACCGGACCTAATGATGATATCGACAGAGTTATAAATCAATATTTATCGAAATATGAAATACATCTTGAAAATTCTATGTTGGAATTACAATCATCTAATTATGTTTCCCCTTATTTAGAGGCGAATCCGTATAAAGAATTTCTATCTAAAGGAAAAGAACTTCTTGCGTATATAGATACAAAGGATATAACATATTTAGATAACATTACTGTCGAAATGGCAGGTAACATTATATCTAAGACCAGCCGTCAGGTTCGTAAATATCAGAATAAGATTGCTGAACTTGAAGATATTAAGAAGAACTTAGAGGACAGATATAATAAGATTAATCCATTTGTGGATTTGAATTATGATATAAGCAGTATTTTACATCTTAAACATATCAAATTCAGATTTGGACGAATTCCCAAAGAATATTATTCAAAATTAGAAGATTATATGTCAAATAACGATAATTCTATTTTTGAAAAATGTCTTACAGACAATGAATATGTCTGGGGTGTTTACTTCGTTCCTGTTGATGAATCGAATAAAATTGATGCAACCTATACATCAATGCATTTTGAGAGAACATTTATTCCTGATGAAGTTAACGGAACCCCTGAGAAAGCCTGTGAAGACCTTACTAATAAAATTAATGATTTAAGTGTTAAGATAGAAGGACTTAATGAACAGGTTAAAGCCAAAGTTCAAAAAGAACAGAATGCAATTGTTACATCATATGAGAGAATTAAGATTGCATATGAGAACTTTGATGTAAGAAAGATGGCTACCCACACGAATAATGATGGCGAAATATTCTATATCATTTGTGGCTGGATGACTGAAAAAGATTGCGACAGATTCATAGGTGAGATTAAAGATGATGATAATGTCGTATGTATCGTAGAGGACCGTTCAGGAAGAAAAGACAAGACACCTCCTACAAAGCTTAAGAATCCTAAGATTTTTAAACCTTTCGAGATGTACATTAAGATGTATGGACTTCCTGCTTATAACGAATTAGATCCTACAATATTTGTTGCACTCACTTATTCATTCATATTTGGTGCAATGTTTGGTGATGTCGGTCAGGGATTAGTTTTAGTCATTGCAGGCTTTCTTCTGTACTACTTTAAGAAGATGGACCTTGCAGCAATTATTGGAACATGTGGTATATTCTCAACATTCTTCGGTTTTATGTTCGGAAGTATATTCGGTTTTGAAGATGTAATCCACGCAGTATGGTTAAAGCCAGTTGATGCAATGTCAAGTGTTCCACTTATTGGACGATTAAATACAGTGTTTGTCGTTGCGATAGGATTTGGTATGTTCCTTATCTTAGTAACAATGATTTTCCATATAACAAATGCAATTAAGAATAAAGACACAGAGAACATTTTCTTTGATACAAACGCACTCGCAGGTTTTGTATTCTATGGTTCACTTGTAGCTGTTGTGGCATTATTAATGGCTCACAAGAAAGTTCCTGCAGGTATTGTACTTGCCATAATGTTTGGTGTACCTCTTATATTAATAGCACTTAAAGAACCACTTACACATTTAATAACTAAGACAAAACCGGAAGAAAAGACAGGTATTGGAATGTTCATTACCCAGACATTCTTCGAATTATTTGAAGTTTTGTTAAGTTATTTTTCAAATACATTATCATTTATCCGTATTGGTGCATTCGCAGTCAGCCATGCATCTATGATGGAAGTTGTACTTATGTTAGGTAAAGCTGAAAGCTCATCACCTAACTGGGTAGTAATAGTTCTTGGTAACTTATTTGTAATCTGTCTTGAGGGACTTATCGTTGGTATTCAGGTATTACGTCTTGAGTATTACGAAATGTTCAGCCGATTCTACAGCGGCAGCGGCAGAGAATTTAAACCATTTAAACATGTAAGTAGTTTTTCTACTGAAAAATCTAAATAAATAAAACTGATTATTATCAGTATAACTTACGAATTTAAGGAGGATTAATTTATGTTAGCAGTAAAAATCACTTTAGCAATCGCACTTATTCTTAGTATTGTAGTTCCATTTGGAGCATATGCCATTGGAGAAAAATCAAGAGGTCATTATAAGAAGAGCCTCGCTATTAATATAATTTCTTTCTTCGGCATCTTAATTATTTCACAGATAGTAATGTTTACAGGTAATGTTTCAGCCGCTGAAGCTGCTACTACAGCTACTTCAAGTGGTCTTGCAACAGGTCTTGGTTATATCGGTGCAGCATTAGTTACAGGCTTATCTTGTATCGGTGGTGGTATCGCCGTTGCAAGTGCAGCAAGTGCAGCTCTTGGTGCAATCAGTGAAGACCAGAGTATCCTTGGTAAATCACTTATCTTCGTAGGTCTTGCCGAAGGTGTTGCTCTTTACGGACTTATTATCTCATTCATGATTTTAAGTAAATTGTAAGATACAGGAGTGGAGACAAATGTAAAATAATACCAGGTATTATTTTATACAACATAAAATTACTTAAATCCTTAGTAATTTTATGTCTGTCCTGTCATAAAACGCTCCGGAATGGAGACCAGTATGAAGATATTTTTAATCAGTGATAACGTAGATACCCAGACAGGGTTGCGACTAGCCGGTATTGAAGGCGTAGTCGTCCACGAAAAAGGCGAATTAAAAGATGCCTTAAATAATGCCTTATCTGATAAAGAGATTGGTATTATTCTCATAACAGAGAAATTAAGTTTTGAGTTTCCTGAAATCATAGATGATATAAAGCTTAACCGTAAGCAGCCACTTCTTGTCGAGATTCCTGACAGACATGGCAGCGGACGTCGCAGCGACTTTATTACATCTTATGTAAGTGAAGCCATAGGACTTAAACTTTAATGTTTTAGCCACATTTTTTAAGTGGCAGAATGCGAGGCAATATGAATATTAACGATAAATTACAACACTTTATGGAAGTTTCTATGAATTCTGCCATGCAGAAAAAAGCCAGTCTTGTTGAAGAATATAAAGAAGGCTTAAATATACAGTTTGAAAATTATAAAAAAGATGCTATTAAGAAATGGGAGATTCAGGAACATACCCAGATGGAAAGCATCAGACGTGAATTTAGTAAAGATTTTTCTTTACAACAGCAGCATATTCGAAGAAAACTTACTCATAAGAAAGATGATTTAAAAGAATTACTTTTTGATGAAGTTCAGAAAATGTTAAATGACTATTTTGAAACAGAGGATTATAAGAATCTTCTGGTAAATGAGATAAAATCTTCTATTGAAATAGCACCTGAATCAGATATTACAATATATATTGACCCTTTAGATGCTGACAAAAAAGATTATCTCGAAGCTAAAACAGGTGTAGCCATATCTATAAGCAAATATTCTTTTGGCAGAGGAATGAGAGCAATTATTCCTGCCAGAAATATTCTTGTAGACAACTCATTTAATTACAAAATAAATGAAATAAAAACTGACTACACAATTACATTTTAGGAGGTTGCTCCATGAATAATGAATTAACAGGTAAAATTTATGGTATAAACGGACCGGTCATCTACATAAAAGGTCGTACCGCATTTAAAATGGGCGAAATGGTCTATGTTAGTGATGAGAAATTAGTCGGTGAAGTAATCGGACTTACATCTGAGATGACAACAATCCAGGTATATGAAGAGACCTCAGGTCTTAAACCCGGAGACCTTGTATATTCTACAGGTAGTTCTATATTCGTTACTCTTGCACCCGGTATCATTCACAACATATTCGACGGTATTGAACGTCCATTAAGTGATATTGCTAAACAGTCCGGTATCTATATTTCAAGAGGTATCAGTGTAGATTCCCTTGATACTTCTAAGAAATGGAATACTCATATTACAGTAGCACCCGGTGATGAAGTCCAGGGTGGCACAATAATAGCTGAAGTTCCAGAGACTTCTGCTATTGTTCATAAATGTATGGTTCCTCCATATATTTCAGGTACAGTTAAAAGTGTTGTATCTGACGGTAAGTATACTATTAATGAAACTATCGTAACCATAACACAGAAAGATGGTACAGACTTAGAACTTACAATGACACAGAAATGGCCAATTCGAGTTCCACGTCCTATTAACAAGCGTTTCCCATCTACAAAGCCACTTGTTACAGGTCAGCGTATCCTTGATACACTCTTCCCTATTGCTAAGGGTGGTACAGCGGCTATTCCAGGTGGTTTCGGTACAGGTAAGACAATGACACAGCACCAGATAGCTAAATGGTCAGATGCCGACATTATCGTATACATTGGTTGTGGTGAGCGTGGTAATGAGATGACACAGGTTCTTGAAGATTTCTCTAAGTTAGTTGACCCTAAGTCAGGTAATCCTCTTATGGATAGAACCACCCTTATTGCAAATACATCTAATATGCCTGTGGCTGCACGTGAGGCAAGTATTTACACAGGTATTACACTTGCAGAATATTACAGAGATATGGGTTACCATGTAGCAATTATGGCAGACTCAACATCAAGATGGGCAGAGGCCCTTCGTGAATTATCAGGCCGTCTTGAAGAAATGCCTGCTGAAGAAGGTTTCCCTGCATACCTTGCAAGTAAGTTATCAGCATTCTATGAAAGAGCGGGTTATGTACAGAATCTTAACTGTACAGAGGGTTCAGTATCTATAATCGGTGCTGTTTCTCCACAGGGTGGTGACTTCTCTGAACCAGTCACACAGAATACTAAACGTTTCGTAAGATGTTTCTGGGGACTTGATAAATCACTTGCTTATGCAAGACATTTCCCAGCCATTCACTGGCTTACAAGTTATTCAGAATATTTATTAGACCTTGCACCTTGGTATAATGAAAATGTTGCAAACGATTTCGTATCTAACAGAAATGAGATTCTTGCAATACTTAACCAGGAAAGCAGTCTTATAGAGATTGTTAAACTTATTGGTAGTGATGTTCTTCCTGATGACCAGAAGCTGACACTTGAAATTGCCCGTGTTATACGTCTTGGTTTCTTACAACAGAATGCTTTCCATAAAGATGATACCTGCGTATCACTTGAGAAGCAGAATCTTATGATGAGAACAATTTTATACCTCAATAATAAAGCCCGCGCACTTATCGGACTAGGTATGCCAATGAGTGTATTAAAAGAAAATGATATTTTCGAGAAAATAATAGCAATCAAATACGACATTCCAAATGACCACTTGGAAATGTTTGATGATTATAAGAAATATATTGATACATTCTATGATGAAGTAATGAGAAAGAATGGATAGGAGGTATTAGAAAATGGCTATTGAATATTTAGGTCTTAGTGAAATAAAAGGCCCTCTTGTAGCACTAGAAGGTGTTTCTAATGCCGCATATGATGAAATTGTTGAACTTACATTAGATAATGATCCTCATAAGAAACTTGGAAGAATTATCGAGATTTACGAAGATAAGGCTATTATCCAGGTATTTGAGGGTTCTGAGAATATGTCACTTACAAATACCCATACAAAACTTACAGGACACCCACTTATGATTCCTCTTTCTTTAGACATATTAGGAAGAACATTTAATGGTATCGGTAAACCAATCGATGGTATGGGACCAATCATTTCAGATATAAAGAGGGATGTTAATGGTAAGCCACTTAACCCTGTAACTCGTGAATATCCACGTAACTACATCAGAACAGGTATATCTGCAATTGATGGACTTACAACACTTATTCGTGGACAGAAGCTTCCTATCTTCTCCGGAAATGGTCTTCCACATAATGAACTTGCAGCACAGATTGTTAAACAGGCTTCTCTTGGAGATGACTCTGACGAAGAACTTGTAGTAATCTTTGGTGCAATGGGCGTTAAACATGATGTAGCTGATTATTTCAGAAAGACATTCGATGAAAGTGGTGTATCTGATCACGTTGTAATGTTCTTAAATCTTGCAAATGATCCTGTTGTAGAAAGACTTATTACTCCTAAGGTTGCTTTAACGGCTGCTGAATACCTTGCATTTGATGAAGGTAAGCACGTTCTTGTAATCTTAACTGATATGACATCATTTGCAGAGGCTATGCGTGAGGTTTCATCTTCAAAAGGTGAGATTCCATCACGTAAAGGTTATCCCGGATATTTATACAGTGAACTTGCAACTATCTATGAACGTGCAGGTATCGCTAACAACAGCAAAGGTTCTGTAACCCAGATTCCTATACTTACAATGCCTAATGATGATATTACTCATCCAATTCCTGACTTAACAGGATATATTACTGAGGGACAGATAGTTCTAGACCGTACATTACATGGTCAGTCAATCTATCCTCCAATTAATGTTCTGCCATCACTTTCACGTCTTATGAAAGATGGTATCGGTGAAGGCTTCACAAGGGACGACCACCAGTCAGTTGCCAACCAGTTATTCTCATCCTATGCGAAAGTTGGTGAAGCAAGAGCCTTAGCATCAGTAATCGGTGAAGATGAACTTTCTGATACTGATAAGAAATATCTCGCATTTGGTAACGCATTTGAACGTCATTTTGTAGGACAGAAAGACTACGAGAACAGAGATATCATCACTACCCTGGATTTGGGCTGGAAATTACTTCATATGCTGCCAAAAGAAGAACTAGACCGAATCGATACCAAGATTCTTGATAAGTATTATGATAATTATACAGATGATTTAGAGCTTAATTAATTGTATTTGAGAAAGGTATGGTATATATGAATCCAAATACATTCCCCACAAAGGGCAACCTTATAATTGCAAAAAACTCTTTAGCTCTTGCTAAACAGGGATATGAGTTAATGGATAAGAAAAGAAACATACTTATTCGTGAACTAATGGAGCTTATCTCAAAGGCAGAGAGTATTCAGAGTAAAATTGATAACACATATACAGAAGCATATAAGGCTTTGCAAAAAGCTAATATTGAAATGGGAATTAACGAAGTAAATGCATTTGCATATGCAATTCCTATCGAAGATTCCATTAAGATTAAAACACGTAGTATTATGGGTACTGAAATTCCTCTTGTCGAATATGACAATGAGAGAAAAGATACTCCTGACTATGCATTTTACAGTACCAGAGAATCTTTAGATGCTGCAAAGCATGGTTTCGAAAAGGTTAAAGAACTTACCATTGAACTGTCTATGGTTGAGAATTCTGCCTATCGTCTTGCTCACAATATCAAGAAAACGCAGAAGCGTGCTAATGCACTTCAGAATATTACAATTCCTGCATATCAGGAATTAACCACTACTATTTCAAATGCATTAGAAGAAAAAGAACGTGAAGAATTTACACGGCTTAAGGTTATTAAGCGTATGAATTCCAGCAAACAAAGCCGATAATATACTTAAATGATATTTTAATATCAGGCTGATACGAGAGATAACCATACTTCAATTGAGGTATGGTCATTTTTCTGTTTAAACATATTTAACAATATATCTATATATTATGCAACAAAATATTTTTATATAAAACGTAACATTAATTAGTTGCATTTTTATTTTATATTGTGTATAATAATATCTATCAAATTGAAAGGCAGATTTTTCCTTATGAATAAAGTAAATAACGGATGCAGAACATCTTCTTCTCCTGCATTTTACAGATATATAAGTGTTTTATTAACATTAACCATAATTTTTTCAGTGTTTATCCACAATTCAGAGGTAAATGTTTACGCAGACGGTGAACAAAACTGGCCTGCCTACCCCGACATTTATGCTGAAACCGGAGTTCTGATTGAAGCATCTACAGGTGCAGTATTATATGATAAAGACTGCCACAAGAAGATGTATCCTGCAAGTATTACAAAGATTCTCACTACATTAATAGCATTAGAGAATGGTAATCTTTCAGATATGGTTGAATACTATCACTATGACATATATTCCTTAGAATCTGGTGCAGCTCACATTGCCAGACAGGAAGGTGAATTACTATCATTAAAAGATTCTCTTTATGCTGTTATGCTTAAATCAGCTAATGAAGCAGCTAATGCTGTTGCCGAATATGTAGCAAGAAAAAGTGATGCTTATGCCCAGAAGATATCCGAACTTAAGGCATCTGGCCAGGAATATGATGAATCAAAAGTTGCTATTTCTGTATTTGCAGATATGATGAATGCACGTGCCAAAGAGGCAGGTGCTACAGACAGTCATTTTGCCAATCCTCATGGTTTGTTCTTAGAGGACCACTACACTACTTGTTATGATATGGCTATGATTACGAGAGCTGCGGCTGCTAATGATGAATTTCTTAAAATAGAATCTAATACTACATATACTATTCCTGCTACTAATAAGCAATCGGAGACTCTGCCTATAGCTAACAGACATCAGATGATGTTTCCTAATAATCCTGTTTATTATGAAGGAATCCTAGGTGGTAAGACAGGATATGTTGATCAGTCAGGCACAACACTTGTTACATTCGCAAGACGTAATGGTATGACACTTATAAGTGTTGTTATGCGTTCTAACGGTGCAAATGTATATAATGACACAAAGTTATTATTAGATTATGGTTTTAATAATTTCTCACTTTCAAATGTGGCAGAAAATGAAAAGAATTTTTCTTTTAGTAATTCAACTAACAAACTCGATACTGTTTTTGGTTCAAGTACACCTCTTATAGAATTAGGTACAGAAGGAAATGTTGTACTTCCTAAAGGTGTTACGCTTGCAGATTGTAAATCTGAATTAGACTTTTTAGATTCTTCAGAACAGACCGATGGTAAGATTGCTAATATAGCTTATTATTATGCGGACAAGAATGTCGGAGGAACTTCTCTTGTTCTTAATTCAAATGATAACTCATTTGAATTTGGTCCAAAGAAGAATACCAAATCTAATACAAGCAAGCCTAAGAAGGGATCCATAAATATAAATATCTGGATTCTGCTGACAATAATTATAATTATAGCAGTTATAATCTTAGTCATAAGATATACAAGAGTTATTCAAAACTTTAACCGAAAACGTAGACGTCGTAATAGAAGACGCAGACGTCAGAAACGTTCAGGTATACGTTAATATTTTAATAGAATTTTAATAGAAAAGAGGTAATATTATGGGTTGGGTAGCACCAATAAAGGACGATGAAACTTTAGAAAGATTTAAACAGGCATTAAGAAAAGTAGACGATAAATATTATATTATGTTTCAGATAGGTATTGGAACAGGTATGGCACTTCAGGAGATACTTAAATTAAAGAATAAAGATGTTAAAGGCAAATCTTCTATTTCTGTATCCATAGGTGCCAGAGAGATAATGACAACTTATGAATTTTCTGAAGAAGACCAGAAAATTATCGATGAATTAGTCAAAGGCAAGGATCCTGATGGATATCTTATACTTGGTCACACTAATTCTACTGCACCTTTATCAAGAGAACAGGCATACAGAGTATTTAAAGCTGTCGGTCAATCAGTTGGAATATCCGCAATTGGTGCCCAGACAATGAGAAAAACTTATGCCTGGAGATATTACAAATCTACCGGTGATATAACATATCTTCAGCATATGTTTAATCATGCTTCACCTGCCATAACTTATAGATACATCGGTGAGAAACCTAATATTCAGGTTGTATTAAGAAAAAATACTGCTGAAGAAAATGAGCGAAGCAGATATCTCTTATATCTTAATGATACAGGAAGAAAGAGATTAACAGCCGCTATCGATGAACTTTCAGCTATCCGTAATAAATTCGACGATCCTACTAATAATGATTCTTTCTATGGTTGTGTTGATTGTTTCTTAGAAGAACTTGATGGATTAATTGAGAATTATAAACAATCACTTCCGGATAACGAATAATAAGAATAAAGAATGTCGCTTGCGACATTCTCCGCCTGCGGCGGGTTGCGATAGCAACATTTTCTGCTCCGCCGCAGTGCGATCCTTGCGGAGCGTTTTTACTTACTAGGACAATTTCAACGAAATTTCCTAGTAAGTAAAAAACTTAGAATAATATTAAGTATTTTTCTTAATTATTATTCTAAGTTTTTTATTTAAAAATTAATCAATTAATTTTTATTACTTATTAATCCATTTTGATATATTGTCCCATATATCCCTTGAATCTGCACCATCTACAAATCCAAATATGACTAACAAAACATATATAGGAAATCAGATTATATATTTAATAACTACAAATGTCTTTTTACGCATATCTCTTTCCCCTTATTTTATTGTTTCTGTGTTTTACGCTTTTGCCTTCTCTTCTCTTTAATTGCTTCTTTTCTGCCAACTATATGATTATACTTCTCTTCATTTATCAGATATACTTTTCTTATTCCATAGTATTTCTCTTCATTATATAACTTCTTAATATTGATTATACCCTCTAACAGACCATGTTCTTCACATTTTGCTACACATAGATATTTCGACCCATCTGAAAACCATCTTATCTTCTTACGGCATTTTTTCATACATTCCGGACATCTGGTAATGTGAAGATTTGTATTCTCTAACAACTCTTCTTTACTAGGAAATATAGTTGTAATATATTCATTATTTGTTCCTAAATCAATATCTTTTGCTATTCTCTCTGTCTCTGGCAGACAACAATGGTCGATTGAAATATATTTTCTTATATTTTCCTTATCTAATCTGCATAGAATTTCTGCAGTATACATTGCATCGCCTAATGCTCTGTGGTATACGCTTTTATGGTTAATCTTTAAGAAATTGACTGCCTTTTCTAACGACATCTGTTCGATTTCTTCTTTATATTCTACACTGAGAATCTTCTGTATATCTATATATTTAAAAGGATATTTCCATGGTATCTCTACATTATGGTATCTCATATTACATTGCAATTCATACAAGTCCTGATTACCATATGTACAGAATATATAATCGTCACCGCACCATCTCAAAAACTCTTTAATAACATATTTGAAATTCTTCTCATTAGTAAAATCTCTATCCTGCAATTTCGTAATTCCGGTGACTATTGGATGTATCTTCTTAAATAATTCAGGCTTTATCAATTTCTGATATGTACCTTTTTTCTTAAAATTATCATCTAATTTTACTGCACCAATCTCTATAATCTCAAATAATAACTGTGAATTATGGTCTTGTTTAATTGCCTGATTCCATTCTAAATCTAACACTATATAATTCATATTTGCACCACATTCTATCTGCTTACAATAATTTTTATATAATACCTACTGCATAATAATTATCACATAATACTTACTATGCTGCATTTATCATACATTTACATAGCACTTACCATATAATATCTTTATATAAAATACTGCAAACCCAAACTAAAGGTTTGCAGTATTTTATTTAAGCGTTCCCGAGGTGATTTGAACACCCGACCTACCGCTTAGGAGGCGGTCGCTCTATCCAGCTGAGCTACGGAAACAATTTCGACATATCAAATTTTATCATATATATTATTCATCGTCAAGTAATTCCAGTTTACATAACTTTATATATATTTTTTTACTTATTAAACTTAACCCGTCCCTGCAACCATATTATTCCTTTGAATCTTCTTCCAATTTCAGGGACACCAAATAAATCCTTATCATTAATTGCAACTGTTATTATTACATCATTACATTCTAAATGTAATATATAGATGGTTTCAAATGTTATGCTGTTTCTGCATTTGTGAATATTAACAATTCTTCCAATTATTGAATATTTGTCAGATTGCAAACCATATGGCATGAAACATGTATCTATTACAGAATATAAGTTCTCGTTCTCTATTCTCTTATTTATTCTTGTATACATCTCCATTTCGTCAAAGGCTAATGACTCCATTGCATCCTGGTTTCCATCTCTTGCTTCAACAAACAAGTTTTGCTTATTTTTCTTCTTATCAGCATATTTATTTATATAGTCTTTGTTAACATTTGTAGGCAGAATAATTCTTCCTGACATAGAGAGTCCTGCAAGTCCTATTTCATAATCATCCTTTGGCTTATCCTTATAATTCATATATTCAATGCCATTTTGCAAATAGAAAATTATTGATATTCCATTCTCACTTAATGTATCACAAGCCGCCGAAAAAGATATATTATATACATTTGGTTCAATCGTTATTCCATTTTTATATTTTTCATAACTCATAGGTTTTACATATGGAAATACAGAATCAACTTCAAATTCACCATCTTCTAGAAATTCGCCTTGAATATACATTCCTATATACTCACCAAATTTGATTCCGACTTCCATAGTCTTTCCTTTAGCTTCTAATCTATAATTATGGTTTTCTTTGTAATCTTTTATGGTATTTTTTACTATATTTCTAATTAATGTTTTCTCTTTACCATCTTTACGATTACTAAAACCAATTGCTTCAAAAAAATTATGCATAAATTATACCGCCTGTCTGTTTAACAATATTTTCGCAATATTTGGCGTGAGGGTTCAAGTCCCTTTTTCCATAATACTGTATTATTCTATTATCATTTATTATTCTATATTATCTCTTCGGCTCTTATTATATATTAATTCTTATCATATATAATATTAATATTATTCCATATAATTATCACAGTTTATAGCTTTATCAACTGCCTCTTTTTCTTCCTCACCTAATAATATATATGACTCTCCTCTGATTATCTCTTTAATATATGTATAACAGCCTTCTCTGCTATGCATTGCATTAATTACAAAACCTGTATTTTCTTTATTAAGTAATGCTAATGCAAAACTTAATTTTCCACCCATCTCGTTAAATGCATCATACTTGACAATTCCAATTTTCTGGAAGGCAATCTGAAGATTCTCGTTTATTTCATCAAGTCTCTCATCTTTTGTTTTATCAAGGTCTATTAATTCGTCTACCTGTGAAAATCTTTTAGCAATTATGTTCTCAAGTGTCCTTCCATCTTTACCACTCATAAATTTCTTATATTTTTCATTCAATATCTTAATTTTCTTATTTGTGGCTATTATATATATTAATAAACCTAAACAAATAACTAATAATCCAATAATAAAATATGCAGGATCAATTTCACCTATTCCTATCTTGTTCAATAACTCACTATTCATCTGTTAATTTCTTCTTTCTATTATTTTAACTAATTGTATTCTGATTATTTTTTTATATTCTGCATTTGTTTACTACCACTGTAAAATATACTTATTAACATATAATTTTATTACTTAATGCTATCTTTCTTGTACTTTACTATATGCTTATTATTTACTTATTATATACTTACTATATAGTAATTATTGCTGTGTACTCATAAATAAATCTAGTAATCTTTCAAGTTCCTTATCAGAATAATATTCTATTTCAATCTTACCTTTACCATTTGGTTTATGATTTACTTTTACCTTTGTACCAACTATTTCTTTTATCTTATTTTCAATCTCTTCATATACAAATGCATTTTCAACCTTTTCTTTTTTCTTCTCAGGCTTTTTATTTAATATACTCTTTACAAGTTTCTCTGTCTCTCTAACACTGAGTTTCTCGTCCATAATTCTTGTTGCCAATTGTATTTGTAACTCATTATCTTCAATTGGTAATAAGGCTCTTGCGTGTCCACTTGATATTAGATCCTCTATAACCATCTGCTGTACTTCATCAGTTAATTTTAATAATCGCATAGAGTTAGTAACTGCTGTTCTGCTCTTAGATACTCTTTCAGCTACCTGATCCTGCTTTAAATTATATTCTGTAAGCAATCTCTTGTACGCCAGAGCTTCTTCAATTGGGTTTAATTCTTCTCTCTGTATATTTTCAATTAAAGCAATCTCTACTGTTTCCTGTTCACTATAATCCTTAATAATAACAGGAACTTCTTTTAATCCTGCCTGTTTAGCAGCTCTCCATCTTCTCTCACCGGCTATTATTTCATAATAGTCGTTCTTTTTCTGAACTACTATTGGCTGAATTATTCCATATTGCTTTATAGATTCACTTAACTCTGTTAAAGCATCTTCATTAAATGTCTTTCTTGGCTGATTTCTGTTTGGTTCTACTGAATTAATTTTAACAGTAAATACTCCATCGTTCTTCTCTATATTATTATTTTTTTTTGCAGGTTTTATACTTAATTCTTCTGCATCAATTGTAGGTATTAAGGAATCTAACCCTTTACCTAGTCCTTTTTTTGAATTTTTAGTTGCCATACTTTATTATTCTATGTATTCTATTAATATCTAAATATTATTTAATTAACAGAGATACAATCCTCCATACTATATTTATGTTATTATTTATGTTTATTATTTATGCTATATTTATTATTATATTTTCATTTCTTTAGTATTTAGTAATTATTATTATGTTAGTATTCAATAATTATTATTTTCATTATTACTAATATATTATCAAAAATGTTTCACGTGAAACATTCTTAATATTAGAAATATTTAAAATTAATAGTATTTTTAGTATTATTAGTATTTCAAATATCTAAAATTGTTCAAAATTATTTTTTATTACTTTTACTTTTTCTTTATTAACTTAGATAGTTTACTTTTCTTTGTTTCTTTCTTATCAAAAATACTACTATCAAAAGAATTTACATCGAACTCTTTACCCTCATCATTATAAATGACTTCCTGTGCTAATAATCTATAGTTTTCAGCACCTACAGATTTAGAATCATATAAATTAATTGGTAAACCATGACTTGGTGCTTCTGCTAATCTGATATTTCTTGGTATTATTGTTTTGTAAACATTCTGTTTCAAATTTTTCTTTACATTTTCAACAACTTCCAATGACAAATTAGTTCTGGCATCATACATTGTAAATACAACACCCTCCATCTCTAACTCAGGGTTAAGCCTCTGCTTAACCAGATTAATTGTATGTATTAACTGTGATAATCCCTCCAATGCATAATATTCACATTGAATTGGAACTAATACTGTATCTGCTGTTGTCATTGCATTTACTGTTAATATATTTAAAGATGGCGGGCAATCGATAATTATAAAATCGTAATTATCTCTTATCGGTGTAATATATTTTTTCAATAAAAATTCTCTTTTTTCTATACCAATAAGGTCTATTTCTGCACCTGAAAGATTAACATTTGATGGTAAAACTGATAAATTATCCAATACATTTTCGATAAGACAATCAGATAACTCACATTCTCCAACAAATAATTCATATATTGTATTTTCAAGTTCATTTTTCTCAACGCCTAGTCCACTTGTAGCATTTCCCTGTGGGTCAATATCAACTACAAGCACTTTCTTACCTGCTTCTGCTAAACACGCTGATAAATTAATAGATGTTGTTGTCTTTCCGACACCGCCTTTTTGGTTAGCAATAGCAATTATTCTACCCATATCATTTCATGCATATTATAAATAATATTCGTTGATAATCAACACGAATTTGGATTAAATATTCTTGTATTTTATTATTTTACTGACATTTTTAATCCCATTAATTGAAAGATTTATTCTGCACGACTCCTTATATATTTCTTTCAGAAAATAATTATATCACGTATATAATTATTAATCTAGTAAAAGAAAATATAAAAATATTAAATTTATTGTGCAATATTTAATAAATTAGAGTAAATGTTTCACGTGAAACATTGTTATACTCATTTTTATATTGTATTATATCAATTAATTCATTTACTTTTAATTATGCTATCAATATTATTAATTTGAAAGGCAACAATGTTTCACGTGAAACATTGTTTACCTTTTATACTATCCTATTATTAATTATTTAACAGATTAAATTACTTAATAACTAAACACCATTAATATTTTAAATAAAAGAATTTTATTATTTTCTATATTCTATATTATTAACTAATCTAACAGTAATTTTATTAATATTTCTAAACTAAAAGAGGTAATGTTTCACGTGAAACATTACCGTCTAATCCATCTACCATAATATTTAAAAATAAATTTGACTTAACACATATTAACATTAACTACTTCTTCTACATTAACTTACCTGATAAACAAGTTTAACTGTAGTTCCCATACCTAATGATGAATCTACTATTATCATTCCATTTAATAATGATGTTCTATACTTCATTATTGATATTCCATTAAGATTATTAGATAATAGAACATTATCGTCCTGCATTGTAAAACCATCACCATTATCAGTAATAACAATATTTATATTATATCTATTTTCATCTCCAACCAAAAAATTAATCTGGTGTAAATCACCATTATTAATTTCACTCTCTACTTGGTTGCTATCTGTTGAAATATCATCTGTATAATAATCATTTTCCTCAACATTTATTTTATCAATTACTATATTAATATTAATAATTGTACCATTTGAATGACTTTCTGCATTATCAATTGCTTCCTTTATAATTCTTATAACATTTATTACATTCCATTTACTATCAAGTATCTTTAAACCACTATAGTTAAAAGATATCTTCATATTAATTTTTTTCTGATATTCTTTTATGAAGTCACTTATATTTTTATATAATCCTATTTTTTCAGAGTCATCTTCTGAATGTTTCACGTGAAACATTTTAGCATTTACTTTTTTTTCAATATATAAAAGTTCTTCTTTTATTTTTGTAATTTCTAATTTTGCTCTGTTAGAGTCCATATCTATCAAGTTCTCGCACAGCTCGATTTTATTATGTACTTTTTCAATATCTTTCTTAACAATATTAGATATGTAATGGCTGTCTTTATTAATTTGCTGTTCTAACATTAATGTAGACTTCTTAATATTTTTTTCTTCTGTTTTCTTTACTTCTTTATCTATTAAATACTTTGTATTTTTAACATTATTAGCCAGTTGCTTTTCTATATCATATATTTCTTCTAAGGAAGCATCTATTTTACTTTTCTGTTTTTCTAAATTATCTAATTTATCACGTAAGGCTTCTATCTCGATATTTAATTCTGTTTTCTTTAGATTTAACTTTTCTATTTCAACAACATTATTATCTTTGTCAAAATCATTTGGTGAAAAGATTTCATATGTTGTATCTATATTTTTACTCAGTTCTACAACTATATTTTCTATCTCTTCTATCTGATACAGATTTTGATTTATTTTTTCTGTTATTTCATTTATACTTTTTTCATTTTTACTTTTCTCACCTTTGATAAATGCTAAAATACTTTCCATGTTCAACTCTCTCCTATACTATGATAGTGTGACATTTTCAATAATTCTGATTGTCGCTAAAAATAGTCTACTACTTCTACTACTTAACCTCTCGATGATATTATAATAATATAATATTTCTATGATAATGGCTCTCTTGATGGTATACCTGATTTTCTTGGATACTTGTTGCTCAATTTGCTGATTTTATCGATTATAACAAAGTTTCTTTCTATTTCATCTGAATTTGGTAATTCCATAGTCTTAGTATCTGAAATATTTCCACCTAACTTCTTTATTGCATTTTTTGCATTATTTAATTCTTCATCAATATTTGCAGCTTTATATGATACAAACTTACCGCCTACCTTGATAAATGGCAGACAATATTCAGATAATGTTGAGAGATTAGCTACTGCTCTTGATACACATAAGTCATACTGTTCACGATATTCTGCATCATGTCCAAAATCTTCAGCTCTTCCATGTATACATTCAACATTTTCAAGTCCTAATTCATCAATAACTTCATTTAGAAAATTAATTCTCTTTTTTAATGAATCTAATAATGTAATCTTCATCTGTGGAAATACTATCTTTAGTGGAATTCCCGGAAAACCTGCTCCTGTTCCGACATCTATAAGACTATCTACATTACTTAAGTCGATTACCTTATAAGATAAAAGACTGTCAGCAAAATGTTTAATTATAACATCTTCATATTCTGTTATGGCAGTCAGATTCATCACTTTATTTTTCTCAACAAGCATCTCATAATATTTGATAAATTGCGAAATCTGCTTGTCTGATAATTCTATATTAATTTTTCTAAATGTATCTGTTAATAAATCAAGATTATATTCCATTATTGCTCCATATCATATTTTTACTTATTTTAATTAAATTAATTCCAACTAAACAACTAATCTTCTTTGTTTTTGTTTTCTTTATTCTCACTATTCTCTCTGTTTTGTCTATTCTTCATATAATTGAACTGCTCAATATATACTAACAGAACTGATATATCTGCTGGTGTTACACCTGATATTCGCGAAGCCTGTCCAATTGAAATTGGTTTACATAACTTTAATTTTTGTCTTGCTTCGTTTCTAAGACTCTTTACGTCGTCATAATCTATTTCTTCACTTATCTTCTTATTCTCAAGCTTCTTATACTGCTCTACCTGTTTCATCTGACGTCTAATATATCCATCATATTTAATATTTATATTAACCTGCTCTATTACATCATTTGGCAGCTCTTTTCTTTCACTATCGAATTCTGCTAACATATCATAGTCTAATTCAGGTCTCTTTATTAATTCAGCCAATGTTGTTCCTGTCTTTAAAGGTGTGCTGTTATGTGCTTCTAAGAATTTCTGTATTTTAGGATTAGCACCGACATTGATTTTATTAAGTCTGTCTATCTCTTCTTCAATAAGTCTCTTCTTATTGCATACCTTTTCATACATTTCATCACTTACGAGACCTACTCTGTGACCGATTTCAGATAATCTTAAATCAGCATTATCCTGTCTTAATAATAATCTGTATTCTGCTCTTGAAGTCATCATTCTGTATGGTTCGTGATTCTCCTTAGTAACAAGGTCATCGACTAAAACTCCTAAATATGCCTGTGAACGGTCTAATATTACCTGTTCTTCGCCTTTTACTGACAATCCTGCATTAATACCTGCAAGTATACCCTGTGCTGCAGCTTCTTCATATCCTGAACTTCCATTAAACTGTCCGCCGCTAAACAGACCCTTTATCTTCTTGAATTCCAATGTAGGTTTTAACTGCATAGGATTAATACAATCATATTCAATTGCATATGCATTTCTTACTATTTTAACATTTTCCAGACCTTTTACTGTTCTATACATTGCATACTGTACGTCCTCAGGAAGCGAACTTGACATTCCACCAAGATACATTTCATTTGTATATAATCCTTCTGGCTCTATAAATACCTGGTGTCTGTCTTTGTCAGCAAATTTAACTACCTTATCTTCTATGGATGGGCAATATCTTGGTCCTGTTCCCTCAATCATTCCTGAAAATAATGGTGAACGGTCCAAATTATCTCTGATAATCTTATGTGTCTCCTCATTAGTATAAGTAAGCCAGCATGACACCTGTTCTTTCTGTACTGATTCAGGGTCCGTCGAAAATGAGAATGGGACAACTCTTTTATCTCCGAACTGCTCTTCCATTTTAGAGAAATCTATTGAACGTTTATCAGCTCTTGCAGGTGTTCCTGTCTTGAATCTGAACATCTCTATTCCATTTGCCTTTAGTGAATCTGTCAAATGATTAGCAGGCTGTAATCCGTTTGGTCCTGTTGGATTGCTGACATCTCCATATATACATCTTGCTCTTAAATATGTTCCTGTACATAGAACAACTGCCTTAGCATAATACGTTGCCCCTGAAAATGTCTTAACACCTTTTATTACGCCGTCTTCTACTATAAGTTCTGTAACTTCAGCCTGTCTTATAGTAAGATTATCCGTATTTTCTAAGGTTTTTCTCATCTCATGTGTATAGTTATGTTTATCAGCCTGCGCTCTTAATGAATGTACTGCCGGACCTTTAGACACATTTAACATCTTCGACTGGATAAATGTTTTATCAATATTTTTACCCATTTCTCCGCCTAATGCATCTATCTCACGTACAAGATGTCCTTTAGAACTTCCACCAATATTAGGATTACATGGCATTAAAGCTATACTATCTACACTTACTGTAAACATTATTGTATTAAGTCCCATTCTGGCACAGGCAAGAGATGCCTCACAACCTGCATGACCTGCACCTACTACAACTATATCATATTCTTCACACACATTTGACATTGTTCTTTACGACCTTTCATTTATTTACCCATACAGAACTTGCTGAAAATCTCATTTACAAGGTCATCGGATACCGATTCACCTATAATATTACCCAGCACTTCATATGAATTCATCAAATCAATAGAATAAAAATCTTCCGGCATTCCGTTATCTATACTTTCATTAACCATCTTAAGACTTTCAATTGCTTCTGTTAATGCCTCTTTATGTCTTAGATTAGTTATATAGATTTCATCATTAAATGAAATCATTCCATCATAGAACATCTCTTTAATTCTATTTTCAAGTTTATCTATTCCAATATTATCTTTAGCAGATATTTCTATTGGTTCTGTATCAATAATTTTCTTAATATCTTCACTTGTTACTATACACTCTAAATCAGTTTTATTCAATAAAACAATCGATTTTTTATCGGAAATAAGCTTGATTATCTCTTTATCATTATCGTCCATAGGAACAGATGCATCTACCACATATATAATTAAGTCTGCATCGGCTGCTATCTTCTTTGAACGCTCTACACCAATCTTCTCTACGACATCTTCTGTCTCTCTTATTCCTGCCGTATCTATAATATTTAAGTGTAATTCTGATAAGCTCATTGTTTCTTCTAAAGTATCTCTTGTTGTACCCGCAATTTCAGTAACTATTGCTCTGTCTTCACCTAATAAAGTATTCATTAAAGATGATTTTCCTGCATTTGGTTTACCTAAAATTACTGTTTTAATACCCTCAGAAATTATCTTACCATTATCTGAGGTGCTTAATAATTTATCTAAAGTAGCGATAATCTTCTCTACATCTATTTTCAATTCTTCACCGTAATCGTCTATGCTCATATGCTCAGGGTCATCTAATGCTGCCTCTATAAATGCAATGTGATAAATAATTTTTGACCTGATATCCTTTATGACTTTACTGATGTTACCTTTTAACTGTGAAATTGAAGCATCTAATGCCATATTATTCTTAGCATTAATTACGTCCATTACAGCTTCTGCCTGTGATAAATCTATTCTTCCATTTAAAAATGCTCTCTTAGTGAACTCACCCGGTTCACTGCATCTTGCACCATTTCTTAATAATAATTCAAATATTTTTTTAGTAATTAATACACCGCCATGACAGTCTATCTCTACTACATTTTCCCTTGTATATGTGTTAGGTGCTTTCATAATTATTACAAGAACTTCATCTATTATTCGTCCATTTTCAACTATATTTCCATAATGAACAGTATGAGAAGATACTTTTTCTATATCTTTACCTGATCTATAAGGAACAAATATTTTCTTTACTATACTTATGGCATCTTCGCCGCTTACTCTTACTATTCCAATGCCTGAATTACTCATTGCTGTTGAAATAGCAGCTATAGTTTCGTTCTTAAACATATATTAACCATACCTTTCTGGTATATTTTTTCAAGGTAGATAAACCCGATAAGAATGTAAGTTCATATCGGGTTCATCATAATTAATGTATTTCTTCTATATGATGTTAATGTCATATTACAACACTAACTCTATTATATTACTATTTCTTAAGTAATACAATAATATGTCTGTAAGGTTCTTCACCTTCACTCTTTGTTGTTACATATTTATCGTTCTGAAGTGCAGAATGAATTATTCTTCTCTCATAAGGATTCATTGGCTCTAAAGAAACAGCTCTCTTTGTTCTCTTAACCTTGTATGCAATATTCTTAGCTAATTCTTCAAGAGTTACTTTTCTTCTCTCACGGTAATTTTCAGTATCAACCTTTACTCTTAAGTATTCCTTGCTTTCTTTATTAACTACAAGACTTACAAGATACTGTATAGAGTCGATTGTCTGACCTCTTTTACCTATGAGCAGTCCCATTTCTTCTCCTGAAAGATTAATGTCCATTGTCTTATCTTCTTCTGAAAAATTTATATCAATGTTTACAATAAGATTCATTGCTTTGAATACTTTTTCAAGAAATTCTCTCGCAACATCTTCTATAGTAACTTTCTTTCTTGCCTTAATCTTAGCAGGTTTCTTACCAATACCAAGAATACCATTGCTGCCAGCTTCTATTACTTCGTATTCTAAATTATCACTTGTAGTTTCTAATTCTATTGTTGCTGATGTAAGTGCATCATCAACAGTTTTACCTGTAAATTCCTTGAACTCCATAACCTTTCCCTACTTTCTGTTTTTGTCTTCGTAATTTTTAACCATATTTGCCTTTGCAGCCATACTTCCTGGTTTATATTTTACGTCCTGACTGTTAACTTTCTTAGTATTTACGTTAGCTTTGCTCTTAATTGACTTTGTACTTGTAGTAGCTGCTGATGCTACTTTATTAACGTCTATTCCTTTTTTCTCTTTCTTCTTATTTGCCTTCTCTACATTAGCTTTAATAATATCCTGAACGTCTACTTTCTTAAAATATGCATTTATGCAAATCTGAATAATTATCTGGAATATACCTGTACATACCCAATACAGACCAAGACCTGCAGGAACCGTAAATGCGATGAATGTTGACATTAAAGGTAACATTACATTCATTACTTTCATTGAATTACCCATTGGATTCTCTGCCATCTGCTCTTTATTGGCACTCATTGAAATCTTTACGCTTAACCACTGTGTTAAGAATGATAAGATAGGGATAAGTATTGCAATACCCATCATTGTGTTTGGAGACTGGCTTAAGTTAATTGGTCCAAACTCATTAATCTTCATTACTTTCTTTTCACTTGATTTAATAACTTCTGATTCGCTTGAGTCAATATATTCTGAAACGTCTTTATTCTTAACTGCTTCAACAAATTTTTCTAAATCTTCTTTTTCGCTCTTATCAGCATCAGCTATAAATTCTTCCCACTGATCATCTTTAATTACTGATAATTCATTTACAAAACTGTCAACATTAGCATATGAATCTTCTAAATCATCCCATTGTGATGTCTTATATTTAGCTAAAACATCTACAACTTTCTTCTCTTTAACAGAAGTAAATGAATCAAGCATATCATCTATATATTTATATTCATCTTTTCCATCTTTACCAACAACATATTTATCATATGCCTTGTCCATATAATTAAAATAATCATAATCAGCTACGATTGCCTTACTTACAGGCTCATAGTAATTATAAATCTGTGGAACATATCCTGGAATGCTGCTAATAATGTAATACAATGAAAACATAATTGGCATCTGGATTAATAACTGCAGACAACTACCTGTTGGAGATGTACCGTATTTCTCATATACAGCCTGAGTCTCCTCATTCATCTTAATCATTGATTCGTTGTCACGTTTACCTTTATACTTCTTCTGAATCTCCTGAAGTTCAGGATTCATTAAAGTAGATAATTTTGAGAACTTCTGTTGCTTTACTGTTAAAGGAATCATTAATAATTTAACAATTAATGTGAACATGATAATACATAAACCGATATTCTCAATATTCAAACCTTTGCTAAATAATAAATATATCCCTTCCATTACTTTACCTAGCAACTTAGCACACCAGCCAATAATAGGCGCACTATTCTGGGTTAAAATAAAATTAAACAATTTTCTCCTCCTTTATGGGACAGGATCACAACCACCCTTTGAAAACGGATTGCATCTTAATATTCTTTTTAAAGCCAAAAACGTACCTTTAAAGGGTCCATATTTTTCAATTGCTTCCAACGCATATTGTGAGCATGTTGGAATAAACCTACAATGAGTATGTCTCTTAAGTGGTGACAAATACTTTCTATAAAACTTTATTCCACAAATCAGAAATTTCTTTAATAATTTTGATATTGCTCTAAAAATATCGCTAACTACCTTCAAAGTTACACCATCTCTTCTTTTAATAATCTGTGTAATCTGCATAAATGCAGAAACGAACTAAGTATTTCTTTGTATTCGGCATCTTTTGCCTGAACTCTTACTACTACTACAATATCTACATTATATTGGAACTTTTCTTCATTCAATCTGAAGCTTTCCCTGATAAGTCTTGTCAGATGATGTCGTACAACACTGTTGCCAACTTTCTTACTAACTGATATTCCAATTCTGTTTTTATTATTTTCTGTTCTTATTACATACATAACAAGATTTTTGTTAGCATATGACTTACCATTATTATAAATGTATCTGAATTCTTCATTTTTCTTAATCGAATTAAATCTTTTCACTTAAACCACCATATAAAAAGTAATACTACTTTTCTTTATTAAAGAAGAAAAGACCACATAACTGCGGTCTTAATCTTAAGCTGATAATTTCTTTCTTCCTTTTAATCTTCTTGCTGCTAAAACTTTTCTTCCGCTTGCAGTACTCATTCTCTTTCTGAAACCATGAACTTTAGATCTTGATCTCTTCTTAGGCTGGAATGTCATCTTCATTTCACATGCACCTCCTCTTCATATATAGTTCAATGCATTAACCTGGTGATAAGACTCAAAAGTTAATGCTTAAAACATCAAATTGGAAAATATCGTTACAATTATATGGTATGAAGCCTTATAAGTCAAGCATTTTTTCAATGATTTATCCCTAATAAAAGTTAATTTATAAAAAGTTGTCCACTTTACATAACTTATGAAATAATTTACATAATTTTATCCACAAATTGTGGATAACTTGTGGATAACTGTTTATATTTTTAAAAAATCTCTTTTATTTTAGGGATATCTTGTCCCTCTTAATAATGTGTATTACAAAATATACATTATTAACAAGAATATTATTGTAAACTAATTTTCTAATATCTTAACATTAATTATTAACATCTTCAATATTTTTTCATATAACATTATCAACCTCATAAAAAACCACTATTTTAGGGTTATTTTATCTTTTATTTAAAAAGTTGTCCACTTTATCCACAACTTTATCCACAATTTTGTTAATTTAACTATTTTTTTCTTTCTTCTATATATAATGTTTTTAATAAACAATACATAATATTAATCTTATTATTTTGATTGAAAATTTGTCAATTATGTTATAAAATAAATATATCTGTAACTTTGCGCTTTTTTCAACAATACAGTTTTTTTTAAAGTTTAAAAGGATTGTTTTCTATCATATATAATCTGACAATCCAGCAACTTTCATACAGAATAGAAAAAGCCGAATTTATAGCTTAGAAAGGCATGGTTTTGATTTATGTTAGAGATTTTACAAAGTAAATGGAACGAAATATTAGATTATATTAAATATGAATACGATATTGCTGATGTTTCCTTTGATACATGGCTTAAACCACTCAAGGTACATTCAGTAAAGGATAAGGTAATTACTATTGTTGTTGAAGAAAGCCTTGGCGTTAACTACATTAATAAGCGTTTCTATAAATATTTTAAGGTAACAATAGCTGAATTTCTTGGGGAAGAATATGAAATAGTATTCATTTCTCCTGATGATTTGGACAATTATTCAGTAGACAGTAAGTTAGAAAGCCACGATTCAGCATCCGACGCAAACCTTAAAGCCAGAATAGCTGAAGCAAACCTTAATCCAAGATATACTTTTGATACATTCGTCGTAGGTGGAAGTAATAACTTTGCCCAGGCTTATGCACTTAAAGTAGCCGAAGCACCTGGTGAAATATGTAACCCTCTCTTCTTATATGGAGGTGTTGGACTTGGTAAAACTCATCTTATGCACTCTATAGCTCATTATATATTAGAACATAATGCCAATGCCAAAGTCCTCTATGTTACAAGTGAAGCATTTACAAATGAACTTATTAATGTAATTCGTAATGAAAACCAGAATGCAACTATGGAATTCCGTAATAAATACCGAAATATAGATGTTTTGCTTATTGATGATATACAATTTATTATAGGTAAAGAAAGATGTCAGGAAGAATTCTTCCATACATTTAATACTTTATATGAAGCTAAGAAGCAGATAGTTATTTCTTCTGATAAGCCTCCTAAAGAGATGACTACATTAGAAGAAAGATTACGTTCACGTTTTGAATGGGGACTTTCAGTAGATATATCTTCCCCTGAATATGAGACAAGAATGGCTATTTTACAGAAGAAAGCTGAACTTGAGGGATATGATATTGACAATGAGATACTTCAATATATAGCTACTAATATTATATCCAATATCCGAGAACTTGAGGGAGCTCTTACTAAGGTAGTAGCTTATTCTAAGATTTCACCACTTAAGATGGATATAGAATTAGCTAAAGAAGTTCTTAAAGATTCCATCTCTCCTAATACTGTTAATGAGATAACATGTCCATTAATTATACAGATGGTGGCTGAACATTTTAATATATCACAGACTGATTTAGCTTCTAAGAAGAAGAGTCAGAATATAGTTATTCCAAGACAGATAGCTATGTATCTCTGCCGTACTTTAACTGATGAATCTCTGTCAGCTATTGGTGCACTTCTCGGTAAACGTGATCATACTACCGTAATCCATGGATATGATAGGATTGCGGCTGATATTAATACTAATGACCAGATTAAGAATACAGTTGAGGTCCTTAAGAAGAAGTTGATGCCTAACTAATTTATTCACATTAATGGCTTTGTGAGGTTCATAACCATGTGAATTTGATGTTGATTAAATTTTTTAAGCCTTTTTCACAAAATTGCCTATGTTGACAAAATATGACTTATACAAGTGTGATTAACATACTGCTAACACATTTTTCAGACTTCGAAAATGGCTTATTTAAAGGGCTTGAGGTACTTTTAAACATTTCCACAGCCCCTATTACTAATACTACTAAATTTAATTATATATATATATATGGGCATAACGCCCGGAAGGAGATATTCACAATGAAGTTGGTTTTTAAAAAATCTAATTTGACAAATGCAGTTAATATAGTTTTAAAAGCAGTACCATCTAAAACTACAATGTCTATTCTTGAATGTATATTAATTGATGCATCTACTAATGAGATTAAATTTACAGCTAATGATATGGAATTAGGAATTGAGACTCTTGTTGAAGGTGAGATAATCGAAAAAGGTAAGATAGCAATTGATGCTAAGATTTTTTCTGAAATAGTTAGAAAACTTCCTGATAGTGAAATTACTATCTCTACAGACAATAATTATCAGATGCTTATAACATGTGAGAAAGCCAAATTCAATATTGCAGGTAAGTCAGGAGAAGATTTCTCTTATTTACCAATGATTGAAAAAGATAAATTTATATATCTTTCACAGTTTACATTAAAAGAAATAATAAGACAGACTATTTTCTCAATAGCTGATAATGATAATAACAAGATTATGACAGGTGAGCTTTTCGAAGTTAATGGTAACGAACTTAAGGTTGTATCATTAGATGGACACAGAATTTCCATTCGTAAAGTAGAACTTAAAGATTCCTTTGATACAATCAGTGCGATTGTACCTGGTAAGACACTTACAGAGATTTGTAAGATTTTAAATGGCGGTAATGATGACGAGGTCAGAATATTCTTTACAATGAATCACATTGTATTTGAATTTGATAATACAGTAGTTGTTTCAAGATTAATTGAGGGAGAATATTTTAAGATTAATCAGATGCTTTCATCAGATTATGAGACAAAGATTAATATTAATAAAAAAGAGTTTCTTGATTGTATCGACAGAGCCACACTTCTTATCAAGGAGGGTGACAAGAAACCAATTATTATTACAATTCAGGACGGAGAACTTGAACTTAAGATTAATTCCGTAATGGGTTCAATGAATGAGAATATTACAATTACAAAAGAGGGTAAGGATATTATGATTGGCTTTAATCCTAAATTCCTTATTGATGCACTAAGAGTAATTGATGATGAAGAGATTACAATTTATCTTCTTAATGCCAAAGCACCATGCTTTATTAAGAATGATGATGAGTCTTATATCTATCTTGTACTTCCTGTAAATTTCAATGTAATTAATAATTAATCAAATGTTTAAGGCAGAATTTAAACAGAAAGTGTTGTGAGATTATGTATACAATAAATCTAAATGATGAATTTATTAAACTTGGACAGGCGCTTAAGGCTGCCGGTCTTGTAAGCTCAGGAGTTGAGGCAAAGATTGTAATCATTAATGGTGAAGTTAAGGTTAATGGTGAAGTTGAACTCCAGCGTGGTAAAAAATTGAGAGATGGAGATGTTGTAAGTTATAACGGTGAAGAAATTAAAATAGTTGGTTAGATAAATGATAATAGAATCTGTTAATTTGGAAAATTATAGAAATTATAAAAATCTTTATATGGAATTTGATGATGGAACAAATATTCTCTATGGCGATAATGCACAGGGTAAGACAAATATCTTAGAAGCATTATATATGTGTGGGACAGCTAAATCTCACAGAGGAAGCAAGGACAGCGAGATAATAAGATTTGGTAAAAATGAATCTCATATCAAATTAATTGTTAAGAAGAATGATGTTCCATATAGGATTGATATCCATCTTAAGAAATCAAAGTCTAAAGGAATTGCCATAAATGGTATGCCGATTAAGAAAGTCAGCGAGCTGTTTGGCATAGTTAATGTAATATTCTTTTCACCGGAAGATTTAGCTATTATTAAAAATGGTCCTGCTGAAAGAAGAAAATTCATTGATATGGAATTATGCCAGATTGATAAATTCTATGTTCATAATATCGTTAATTACAACAAGATTTTAACCCAGCGTAATAAGCTTCTCAAGGATTTAAGCTTTAATTATGACGATAGTCTGTATGCCACATTAGACATATGGGATATGCAATTAGCAGATTATGGTAATAAAATCATAAAAAGGCGGGAAGAATTTATACATCAGATAAATGAAATCATTTGCGACATACATAACAGATTATCTGGTGGCAGGGAAAGTATTCATCTGGTATATGAACCAAATGCGACATATGAAAATCTATTAAAAGAGATTACAGACAGCCGCAACAGGGACATAAAGCTTAAGACAACCACAGTCGGTCCACACAGAGACGATTTAGGATTTTATATAAAAGATATGGATATCCGCAAATATGGAAGTCAGGGACAGAAGAGAACAGCAGCACTTTCATTAAAGCTATCAGAGATTGAACTGGTAAAGAAGATAATTAATGATGAGCCTGTATTATTGTTAGATGATGTAATGTCGGAATTAGACAGTAACAGACAGAATCAGTTAATAGAGAGTTTAGACGGAATACAGACAATTGTTACATGTACCGGATTAGACGAATTTATAGAAAACAGAGTAAATGTAAATAAAATTTATAGAATTATAAATGGAACATATAAACTGTATGAGGAGGTCAAGAACGAAAAATGAGTGAAAACAGTAACGTAGACAATCAATATGGAGCAGATCAGATACAGATACTAGAGGGACTTGAAGCTGTAAGAAAAAGACCTGGTATGTATATCGGAAGCACATCATCTAAAGGTTTACATCATCTTGTATATGAGATAGTAGATAACTCTGTAGATGAAGCACTTGCAGGATATTGTTCGGAAATTGATGTACAGATTAATGCAGATAACTCAATAACTGTAAAGGATAACGGAAGAGGTATCCCTGTCGGAATAAATCATAAGGCAGGACTTCCGGCAGTAGAAGTAGTATTTACGATTCTTCATGCAGGTGGAAAGTTCGGTGGTGGAGGATACAAGGTATCCGGAGGACTTCATGGTGTAGGTGCATCAGTAGTTAACGCACTTAGTGAATGGTTAGAGGTTACTGTCTGCAGAGAGGGTAAGATTCACAGACAGAGATACGAAAGAGGTCATTCGACAGGCCCACTTACAGTAATTGGAGAATGTCCTATAGAGCAGACTGGTACAAGTGTAACATTTTTACCTGATAAAGAGATATTTGAAGATACGATTTATGATTATGATGTATTGAAGATAAGATTAAGAGAGATGGCTTTCCTTACTAAGAATCTTAAGATTATCCTTAGAGATGACAGAGAGGAAAAGAAAGAGAAAGTATTTCATTACGAAGGCGGTATAAAGGAATTCGTAACTTATTTAAACAAGGGCAAACAGCCATTATATCCGGAGATAATCTACTGTGAGGGAACGGTTAACGGAGTAGCAGTAGAAGTTGCATTGCAGCATAATGATTCATATACAGAAAATGCATATGGTTTCGTTAATAATATAAATACACCTGAAGGAGGAACTCACATCGAGGGTTTTAAGCGTGCCATTACAAAGACATTTAATGATTACGCAAGAAGTAATAAATTATTAAAAGACAGTGAGCAGAACCTTACAGGTGAAGATATAAGAGAGGGACTTACGGTAATAGTAAGTGTCAAGATTGAAGAACCACAGTTCGAGGGACAGACTAAGCAGAAGCTTGGTAATACAGAGGCAAGAAGTGCTGTAGAATCAGTAGTATCAGAGAAATTAACATATTTCCTTGAGCAGAATCCTAACGTAGCGAAACTTATCTGTGAGAAATCAATCTTAGCACAGAGAGCAAGAGCTGCAGCCAGAAAGGCAAGAGATTTAGCCAGAAGAAAAACAGCATTAGAGGGTGCAAGCCTGCCGGGTAAATTAGCAGACTGTTCAGATAAGAATCCTGAAAACTGTGAGATATATATAGTCGAGGGAGACTCAGCCGGAGGTTCAGCTAAGACAGCACGTTCAAGAGCAACCCAGGCTATACTTCCACTAAGAGGTAAAATCTTAAATGTTGAAAAGGCAAGATTAGACAGAATACTTGGTAATGCCGAAATTAAGGCAATGATTACAGCATTTGGTACAGGAATACATGAAGATTTCGATATTTCAAAATTAAGATATCATAAGATAATAATTATGACCGATGCCGATGTAGACGGTGCTCATATTGCAACATTACTTTTAACATTTTTCTATAGATTTATGCCTGATCTGATAAGAGAAGGACACGTATATCTTGCACAGCCACCTCTTTACAAATTAGAAAAGAATAAGCAGGTATGGTATGCATACAGTGATGAAGAACTTAATAAGATTCTGTCAGAAGTAGGAAGAGACCAGAATAATAAGATTCAGCGTTACAAGGGTCTTGGTGAGATGGATGCAGAGCAGTTATGGGAGACAACAATGGATCCTGAGAAGAGAATACTGTTAAGGGTTGCCATCGATGAGGAAAGCCAGTCAGAGATAGATTTGACATTCACAACTCTTATGGGTGACCAGGTAGAGCCAAGAAGAGAGTTCATTGAAGCAAATGCAAAATATGTATCTAATTTAGATATCTAGCCTTAAAAATAATCGCAGGTCAAAATATGAAATTTTGCCCGCGATTTCTACGACACAAACGTCGTAGAAATAATGATTTGTATTAAAAATGAATTACTAACTATAAAAAGGAAAGGTAGTAAATAATATAATGGACGAAAAAGAATTTGATAAAATCCATGAGGTTGATTTAAAAAAGACTATGGAAAAATCTTATATCGATTATGCCATGAGTGTTATTGCAGCCAGAGCATTACCAGATGTAAGAGACGGTTTGAAACCGGTTCAGAGAAGAGTATTATACTCGATGATAGAATTAAATAATGGTCCTGATAAACCACATCGTAAATGCGCCCGTATCGTAGGTGACACAATGGGTAAATATCACCCACACGGTGACAGCTCTATCTATGGTGCGTTGGTTAATCTTGCACAGGAATGGTCAACCAGATATCCACTCGTAGATGGACATGGTAACTTCGGTTCAGTCGATGGAGATGGTGCGGCTGCCATGCGTTACACAGAGGCAAGACTTAGCAAGATTTCCATGGAAATGTTAGCAGATATTAATAAAAATACAGTTGATTTTGTTCCAAACTTTGATGAGACAGAGAAGGAGCCAACTGTATTACCTGCACGTTTTCCAAACCTTTTAGTAAATGGTACAAGTGGTATTGCCGTAGGTATGGCTACAAATATACCACCACATAACCTTAGAGAGACAATCAATGGTGTCGTTAAGATTATCGACAACAGAATTGAAGATAAGGAAACACAGATTGAAGAGATTCTTGATATTGTAAAAGGTCCTGATTTTCCTACAGGAGCTACGATATTAGGAACAAGAGGAATAGAAGAAGCCTACAGAACCGGACGAGGAAAGATAAAAGTACGTGCGGTTACTAATATTGAGCCAATGGAGAATGGTAAGAACAGAATCGTTGTCACAGAACTTCCATATATGGTTAATAAGGCAAAACTTATAGAGAAGATTGCAGAACTCGTTAAGGAGAAGAAAGTGGACGGTATCACGGATTTAAGAGATGAGTCTGATAAGTCAGGAATGAGAATTGCAATCGAACTTAGAAGAGATGTTAATCCTAATATAGTTTTAAATCATTTATATAAACATACCCAGCTTCAGGATACATTCGGAGTAATTATGCTTTCATTAGTTGATAACCAGCCAAGGGTACTCAACTTATATGAGATGCTTAATTATTATTTAATCCATCAGGAAGATGTAGTAACCAGAAGAATTAAGTATGATTTAAATAAAGCAGAAGAGCGAGCACATATTTTACAGGGTTTAATGATAGCACTTGATAATATCGATGAAGTTATTAAGATTATCAGAGGTTCGAGAACAACCCAGATAGCTAAAGACAGTCTGATGGAAAGATTTGAATTAACAGATGCACAGGCACAGGCTATCGTAGATATGCGACTCAGGGCATTGACAGGTTTAGAAAGAGAAAAACTTGAAAATGAATTAAGAGAGCTTGAGATAAAGATTGCTGAATTAAAGGCAATTCTTGCTGATGAGAAGAAATTATTAGGTGTAATCAGAGAAGAAATATTAGTAATCAGAGATAAATATGGTGATGACAGAAGAACATCCATCGGATATGATGAAGATGATATTTCTGTTGAAGATTTAATTCCTAATGAGAATACAGTAATTGCAAGAACTAATCTTGGTTACATCAAGAGAATGACTGTAGATAATTTCAAGAGTCAGAATCGTGGTGGCAAGGGAATTAAGGGAATGCAGACAATTGATGATGATTACATAGTAGACCTGCTTATGACATCTACGCATCATTATCTGATGTTCCTTACAAATATGGGTAAAGCCTACAGATTAAAGGCATACCAGATACCGGAGGCAGGAAGAACAGCCAGAGGTACAGCTATAATTAACCTTATGCAGCTTCAGCCTGGCGAGAAGATTTCAGCCGTAATTCCAGTTAAGGAATTCAGTGACAGAAAATTCTTATTTATGACAACTAAGAATGGTATCGTTAAAAAGACACCATTAATAGACTTTGCAAATATGAGAAAAACAGGACTTCAGGCCATCAATCTTAAAGATGATGATGAGCTTATCGAAGTTAAGACAACTAATAATAACAGAGATATCTTCCTTGTGACGAAATATGGTATGTGTATCAGATTTAATGAGAAAGATGTCAGAAAAACAGGCCGTACTTCAATGGGTGTTATAGGTATGAATCTTGAGCCGGGCGATGAAATAGTCGGTATGCAGATGAATAACCAGGGTGACTCATTATTAATAGTATCAGAGAATGGTCTTGGAAAGAGAACATCAATTGATGAATTTAAACTTCAGAAACGTGGTGGTAAAGGCGTAAGATGTTACAGAATTAATGATAAGACAGGATATGTTGTAGGTGTTAAGGCTGTAAATGACGACCATGAGATTATGATGATTACAAATGAGGGAATCATTATACAGTTCAAGGTTAATACGGTTTCGGAAATTGGCAGAAATACATTTGGTGTCAAATTAATTAACATCGATAAAGACGAAAATATTAAAGTTGCCAAGATTGCAAAAGTAAGAGATAACCCACGAGATATAGAAGATGAGATAGTTAAACTTATCGATGATGATTCAAAGAGTGAGAATAATACTTCAACGGAAGCTTCTGAAAATGCAGATAATACAGAAAATAAATAGAATTAAGAATGCATAAGTGAAGATATTATAGATAAGAACTCTAAAGAATAAAATTAGAATAAATTATTTTTGTGGCTGTGTGTATACACAGCCACTTCATAAATAAAAATATATGATTGGCTATGTATCAGTTAAAATTTCTGAATATATCAAGAATAAATATAAAAAATACAAGGAAAGGATATGCAGCTCTGACTTAAGTAGGTCAGACATAATGAGAAATATCATAAGCATCAGGTATAGAGATGAGAGAATTAAACGTATCAGTAATTACTGATAATATTAAAGAAATGTGTATTGAAGCAAATCATTTTCTGTCACAGGATATGAAAATGTGCTTAAACAAGGCATGCGAAACAGAGAAAAATGAACTTGGTAAAAAAGTATTATCTTCGCTTGAAGAAAATTTAAAAATTGCCGAAGAGGATATGATACCAATCTGTCAGGATACAGGAATGGCAGTAATATTTATAAAAATAGGTCAGGACGTCCATCTTACAGGGGGCAAGTTAGAAGATGCCATAAACGAGGGCGTAAGAAGAGGCTATGTTGATGGATATTTAAGAAAATCAGTTGTAAAAGATCCATTAATCAGAGAAAATACTAAAGATAATACACCGGCAATAATCCATTATGAGATAGTTGATGGAGAAGATGTGACAATTACAGTTGCTCCAAAAGGTTTTGGAAGCGAAAATATGAGTCGTGTATTTATGTTAAAACCGGCAGATGGAATTGAGGGCGTGAAAAATGCAGTATTAACAGCTATCAAAGATGCAGGTCCTAATGCCTGTCCGCCAATGGTCGTAGGAGTAGGTATAGGCGGCGACTTCGAGAAATGTACTATTTTATCTAAGAAAGCATTAACCAGAAATGCAAATGAACATTCAACAATTCCATATGTTAAAGAATTAGAAGAGGAATTATTAGAAAAAATCAATTCACTTGGTATAGGTCCGGGTGGACTTGGCGGAAGTAACACAGCATTTGCGGTAAATATTGAGACATATCCAACACATATTGCGGGACTTCCTGTTGCAATTAATACATGTTGCCACGTTAACAGACACGTAACAAGAATAATATAATATTTTGCGAAATGGAGACCAGAGAGAAAAATGGAAAAATATATAAAAGCTCCACTTGATGGAGAAGAGATAAAAACACTTAAATCAGGTGATTATGTATATATAACAGGAACTATATATACTGCAAGAGATGCAGCACATAAGAGAATGTATGAAGCATTGAAAGCAGGAGAAAAACTTCCAATAGAATTAAAGAACAATGTAATATATTATATGGGACCATCACCTGCAAGAGAGGGAAGACCTATAGGTTCAGCCGGTCCTACTACAGCGAGCAGAATGGATAAATACACTCCTGATATGTTAGATTTAGGTTTAAAAGGAATGATAGGCAAGGGTAAAAGAAGTGATGCAGTAAGGGAAGCCATCATAAGAAATGGAGCAGTATATTTCGCTGCCGTTGGTGGAGCAGGAGCATTATTATCAAAAAGTATTAAATCAAGTGAAGTTATAGCATATGATGATTTGGGAACAGAAGCCATAAGAAAATTAGAAGTTGAAAATTTTCCGGCAATAGTTGTTATAGATTCAGAAGGTAATAATCTGTATGAGATGGTATTACAGTAGGTAGGATTATGGAAAGAATTATATTAATGATAATTAAGAGAATATTTATTGCTCCATATTGGTTATATCTTATATGTAAATATGGAAATACGGAAAAATATTCAGAAGAAGAGAGATATCGTGTACTAAGTAATATTGTTAAAAAAGTAAATCGTGCAGGAAATGTTAAGATAATAAGCGATGGTGAGGAAAATCTCCCTAAAGAAAATGGATATGTTTTATTTCCAAATCATCAGGGATTATTTGATGCCTTAGTATTATTAGAGACAAACAAGCAACCTATAACATTTGTTATGAAGAAAGAAATTGAAAACCAATGGTTTATCAAGAAGATAATTAAACTGTTACAGGCTCAGATTATAGACAGAGATGATATAAGACAGTCAATGGGTGTAATAAATACAATGACAAAAGAAGTAAAAGAGGGAAGAAATTATGTTATATTTGCAGAGGGTACAAGAAGCAGAAAAGGTAATGAACTATTAGACTTCAAGGGTGGAAGCTTTAAAAGTGCCGTAAATGCAAAATGTCCAATTATACCGGTAGCAATAATGGACTCATACAAAGTATTTGACAGTAAGTCCATTAAAAAGGCAACTGTAAGAATGGCATATTTGAAACCAATTTATCCTGAAGAATACAATAAAATGAAAACTACAGAAATTGCATGCATAGTAAAGGAAAGAATTGAAGAATATATAAGAAGTACAGAAGCGAAAATGAATGAATAATATATACGAATCATTTAAGCGAAAATAAACAAATAAAATAATAAGAAGAATTAAAGTGAAAATAAATGAATAACATATATGTAAAGTTGGTAAACCACATAGTAAGAATATAAATATAATGATATATAATCAATAAAATCAAAGCAAAAAAAACAATAAAAAGAGTATATAAAAAAATGCTGATTAAATATAAAAAATAATTGACAAAGGGGTGTCAATCAAGTATAATAAACTTTGCGTCACGGTGATGCACATAGATTTAAGAACAATTTAATATGAATTATAGAAGAAATTCAGATATGGAGAAATACTCAAGAGGCTGAAGAGGCGCCCCTGCTAAGGGTGTAGGTCGTTTACGCGGCGCGAGGGTTCAAATCCCTCTTTCTCCGTTCGATAGTTAAAAAATCTTAAAAAAAGATAAAAAAGTGCTTGACATAATAAGTTAAACATGATAAACTATCAAAGTTGCTGCTGAAGAGTAACAACAAAAAGAAAAAGAACTTTGAGTGCGAGTTATTAATTGGATAACGAGCAAAAGTTCAAAAGAAATGAACATTGATAACTGAACAGTAACATAAATCCAACCCTGAAAATTCTAAAAATTTTCAGCGAACATCGTGTAAACGATTTCCGAAAACAGTAAACACAGAAATGTGTCGGATTAAAATAGCTAACGTTATTTTGAATCTGGATTAAACAATTTTAACGAGAGTTTGATCCTGGCTCAGGATGAACGCTGGCGGCGTGCTTAACACATGCAAGTCGAACGAAGCAATTACGACAGAAGCCTTCGGGTGGAAGATGTAATTGACTGAGTGGCGGACGGGTGAGTAACGCGTGGGTAACCTGCCTTGTACAGGGGGATAACAGTTAGAAATGACTGCTAATACCGCATAAGCGCACAGTATCGCATGGTACAGTGTGAAAAACTCTGGTGGTACAAGATGGACCCGCGTCTGATTAGCTAGTTGGTAAGGTAACGGCTTACCAAGGCAACGATCAGTAGCCGACTTGAGAGAGTGATCGGCCACATTGGGACTGAGACACGGCCCAAACTCCTACGGGAGGCAGCAG